>JAEEGF011994082.1_pt1 | contig 31494 bp, 10 predicted proteins | sample 9134171 | NCBI WGS metagenome assembly JAEEGF01 (sample SAMN16246542, study PRJNA631951) | gut metagenome | biome: gut microbiome; feature: rumen; material: AP-attached | host: Bos | place: Iran: Karaj | collected 2018-10 | reverse complement strand
AATACATCAATAATTTTTTGAACTTTTTCATATTCAGCTTTCCCATGAAGATCTGTAATAAATTCTTTAGCCAATGTTTTTTGTGCTAGTCTATTTTCTGGAGCTTCGTTATGTTTCTTCATAATGTTTATAATCTCATCAGGAGTGAGAAATGTGAATACTTTCAAATATTCTTCTACTTTGTTATCATCACTATTTACCAGATATTGATAAATCGCATAAGCACTGGTCTTATTTTTATCTAACCACAAAGCATTTCCTTCACTTTTTCAGAATTTATTTCCAGCACCATCTAAAATTAAAGGCATAGTGAATGCATATGCTGTTTTACCTAATTTTTTATTTATAAGTTCTATTCCTGTAGTAATATTTCACCATTGATCAGAACCTGCAGCTTGCATGATACAATTTTTAGTTTCATATAGATGTAAGAAATCATATCACTGTAATAGAGTATATGTAAATTCTGCAAAAGTTATACCAGATTCCAATCTTCTACTGATTATATCTTTATTGAGCATATAACTTACATTAATATATTTTCCAATTTCACGCAAAAAATCCAAAATTGTAACATCTTTGGTCCAGTCATAATTGTTTACAACTTCTACATTCCCATCAAATAAATCTGTCACTTGTTTTTTTAGTCATTCAAAGTTTTTTTGAACAGTTTCATATGCTATGATTTCTCTTTCGGCTGTGGGTCTTGGATCTCAAATTAATCCTGTAGCTCATCAAACAAGTAAAATTGGATGATGACCAGCTTTTGCAAGACGTTTTACAGTGATTAAACTACTATAATGTCCGATATGTAAACTTTCTGCCGTAGGATCAGTACCCCAATACAAAGTAGCATTACAACTATTGATAACTTTTTCTAAATCATCTCACGCAGTATCTTTGATTAAACCACGTCGCTGTAACTCTTCAAATAAATTCATATTGTTAAGTCAAAAGATAAAATTACGATTTTTATGATGTGAATTATAGGATTTTATGGAGGATATGCAAGTTGTATCAGATTTTTCTTTCTTGAAAAAAAATTTTTGAATCGTATAATATCGTCGTTGCTATGTATAATATCGCGTAAAACAAGCTTTTATTTAAATAAAAAAAACTATGTCGAAAAAAGTTGCTTTAATCATTTTGGATTGATTTGGTTTAACAGATTCTAATTCTGATAGAAATTCTATCGTTCAAGCTAAAACTCCAACATTTGACTATTTATTCTCAAAAAGTTATGCAAAAATAGATGCATCATGACGTGCCGTTGGTTTACCCGATGGACAAATGTGAAATTCTGAAGTATGACATACAACTATTTGAACTGGTAGAATTATCAAGCAATCATTGGTAGAGATTTCAGATTTATTTGATGAATGAAAATTTGCAGATTTAGACCCATTTAAGAGATGAATTGAACATGTTAAAAGAAACTGATCTAATTTACATTTACTCTGATTATTTGGTCCAGGTGGTGTTCACTCAATAGATACTCATATGACTAGCATGATAAAAATTATTCCAAGCGATGTGCAGACTTATATACATTTTTTCCTTGATGGACGTGATGTCCCACCTCAATCAGCTGCTTGATTTATGAAAGATTTTGAGGAATTTTTAAAAGATTACCCAAATGTAAAAATTTCTACTTTATGAGGTAGATACTGGTGAATGGATAGAGATAACAATCGAGATCGTGTACAAAAAGCTTATGATGAAATTGTTTTCCAGCAAACTCAAACCTCAGATACTCCTACCGAATACATCCAAAAGCGTTATGATGCATGAGAATCTGATGAATTCCTTACTCCTGTTACTTTTTTATGAGCTGAATGAATCGATAATGGAGATGCCATTTTCTATCTAAATTTTCGTGCAGATAGGGCTAGACAAATGACACAGGCTTTAATGGTTTCCCAGAATTCTAAAAAAGCTGAATTATATGAAAAATGGAATAATGCATTTATTACGAAAAATATGCCAAATCTTTATTTTGTAGCTATGACAAAGTATTATAAAGAATATGATTGACCAACTTTCTTAGTCCCAAAAGATATCAAAAATACACTTTCAGAAGTATTATCAAACCATGACATTCGTCAATTTCACCTAGCTGAAACTGAAAAATTCGCTCATGTTACAAAATTCTTTAATGCTGAGAAAGAGATAGTTTATGATTGACAAAAAAATACAATTATTCCTTCTCACAAGGTAGCCACTTATGATTTGGATCCTGCGATGTCCGCTCTTGAAATATTGAAAAGTTTACTTGAAGAGAGCTCAAATTTTGATGCGTTTATAGTAAATTTTGCAAATGGAGATATGGTGTGACATACTGGAATTTTACCAGCTGCTATAAAAGCTGTAGAAACTTTAGATGATGTTGTATCTAAACTACTTAGATGGAGTAAAGATGAAAATGTAGATATTTTAATCACAGCTGATCATTGAAACTGTGAAGAAATGTGATCAGAGTCTCAACCAAAGACTTCTCATACTACAAACTTAGTTCCATTTTGGTATATCCATGATTGAGAACCTCAAGACAATATTGAAAAAGAATGATGATTATCTGACATGGCTCCTACAATGTTAGCATTATTTGGAATTGAAATTCCAAGTGATATGACTGGACATTCTTTGATTAAATAAATTTATCCAAAATAAAAAATCTCTTCATTTGTTGATGAGATTTTTAAGTATATTCTTATTTTAAAAAGTTTTCTTTTTTCTTCATCCAAAATTCTGATTGTCTAGTTAATAGTTTTTCATCTTCTTTATTTTTTAAGAAATATTTTACTGATTCTTCCAGAAAGATTGTATTCTGACTTCATTTGAAGACTAAAATGACAGGATTTTTATCAGAGTTTTCTTTTAATTTGTTTTCAATTGTTTTGTTCAACTCTTTCAACGATTTACAAACTGTTAAGTTGTTGTTCACTCAGACTTTATTAAGTTCATCTGCTAGATAATTATGCATAGATTTTCCTAGTAAGAAAATCTGATCGCCCGATAAAGAAACATATCCAGCGAGTTTACGATGTTCGGTTTCTGTTAGATCTCATAGTTCTCTCATATCTCATAAAATTAGCCGGATGTCACTACTCAGAAAACAATTGTTTTTGATGGCATAGACTGTATCGATAGTTTTTCTGACACTTAGGGGAGATGCATTGTATGTAGAATCAATTATCAATGTATTATATTTCCCATCAAAAATCGACAATCTTCCAGGTTGAAGTTTGTACGTTAATTTTAAGGTTTTATTGTTCGGTAAATGTAAATTAACTTTTCGTCGATAGGCTAGAGTTTCGGCGATTCATATTGCCACTCCGATATATCCGTAGTTCATTTTTCCAAATAAGTTTGTTTCAATTTCATATTTTTTGTCTTTTATGTGAAGAGAAAATTGAGATGTCAAATCAGCATTTTTTGTTCATTTTTTGAAAGAATGTTGGTCAAAATATATATCAGCTTTTATGTTATCTGTATCAAATGTTTTGTACATAAGTTTGTCTACTTTGATTTTTGGAGCTAATTGTTGTGCGTATTCATCATTGGCATTTAAGAACACAAGAGATTTTGTATTTAAAGCCATTTTAATTTCTTCACTAGCAATTTTTTGTGGGTTTCCAAATTGTTCACTATGTACAGCATCTATAGCTGTAAAAACCCCAATATCGGGATGTGCAATTTTTAAAATGAAGTCCATTTCTCCAGGATTATCAATTCCATATTCTAGAACAATCGCATCATAGTGTTTTTTTCAGAAGAGCGACATAAATAAAGCTTTAAGACAAACTTTAAGCATATTTTTGAATGATGGAGATCGTTGAGTAATTTCAAAGACACTCAATGAAAGTCAAAATTCTCCATTGAAATTTTTTGGTGATGTAGATATTTTTTTGGTTGGGAAAAATCTTTTTAAGGTTTGGAAGATAATCATGCGGCATGAAGTTTTTCACACACTACCATTTACTCAAATCACGATTGGTTTATGACGTTTAATATAACGATGTGCACATTTTGCTAAAAATAGATAACATGTGCGAAGTAGTTTCTTTTTCATTGTAATTCATATTTACTTAAAATTTATTTTTTTGAGATTTTTCTTTTTTGAAATGTTGAGTTTTTTTCGATTTTTTTAACGTTTTTTTCTAATTCATCAGCTTGTGGTACATGAAAGGCTAATGAAACAATTACCGCCATTGGAACGGCTAGTAATACTCATAAAAATCACATTATTGTTCCACAAAGTATCATACATAGAAAAACTATTAAAGGACTAACTCATAAAGTTTTTCACATCAGAACAGGAACTAAAAATTTTTCTTCTGATTGTTGGATTATTAGATATAGAACTATAACAGCTAATAATCCCCATCAACCAGAAAATATTAGAGCAGATATTGCGGCTGGTAAACATCATAAAAATGGTCAAATATATGGAATTATTTCAAATAATCATGATAGGATTGCGAGAGTTCATTTTTGTGGAATACTTATACCAAATAATTCTAAAACTCGCAGTCACAAATATGACATAATTCATATAAACAAGCATAAAAAAAGCTGACTTTTTAACCAAGTTGTGATTCACGAATATGCTAAATCTATTCTTGGTAGTACATTAGTATAGTGACGGAATATGTATTTTAGTCCATATTTGATATCGTAATGTGCTATAGAGAAGAATATACAAAGTGTAATTACAATTGAGAGGTTTATTATGATTGAGAATATATTTCAGAAAAATATTATGGCTTGTCATGCAATTGATTTTACATATCCACTAGATGTAGACATAATACTTCAAATATTTTCTGTAATTACATTTAGAATACTGTCAGAATTTGAATTTTGCATCCATTGAATTAATTCATCTTTCAAGAAAGTTGGAATCCAATTTGTTTCTTCTATGTATCATGGAACTCATAATTGAGTGAGCGAAGACTGAAGTTTTAGTAATCATGACATTAATGATTGTAATAACTCAGTTCATCGATTAAAAAAGAATGGAATAAGTATTATAAATCCAGACAGCACAAAAAAAGTAGTTAATAGATAAGTAATTAAAATTCAGATTCATCTACTTTTTGTAATTCTCTGCCAAAAGATTATGCATCATTCCAAAGCAAGGGATATGATGAATGCTGCTATTACCATATATATGTACGATAGAGAGATGTACATCATATATCACAAAATAACAGTAGCCAATCCAATTAACCAAAATTTCACGATCAATCTAGTCGTTTTAGTTGATTGTAGAGTTATTTCATCTTGATTTTTTTCTAAGAGGTGAGTCGTAGGTTTTTCCATCTTTGGAGTAGGAAAACGTTCTGCATACTTTTCTTTCAAATTATTTTTTCGTCATTGAAAAGTTTGTGCAAGATTTTGCTTTCTTATATTCCAATTTTGTTTTAGTTCTTTCAGCATAGAAATGATTGAAAAGATGTAAAAGATGTTCAGAATTCTTCTTTGAAATATGTATTCCATTCAGATTTTTCGTGTTCTTGGATATATTTTATTAATTCTGGCAATTTGTTTTTGTCTAGATTGACAAATATTTTGTAGAATTGTCAGTTGATGGGAATTGATAAAAAATTGCCGTCTCTAATATAATTCATAATAGTTCTTCTAAGTTGATTCCTTATTGTGGCATTTTTACTTAATTTTACACCAATGTGGCATGAAATCTGATTGAATTGTTTGTTTGAATATTGTTTTATTCGCCAAAATCCAAAAAATCATTTCACACAGTATTGTCTTTTTTTAGTTAAATAACGTACATCTTTAGTTCTCAAGCGGAATTTATGTTTAATCAAAACATACCAAAAATATGTAAATCGAATTCACTATTTTTAGACATTAGTAAAATTTAATTTCTTTGCAAGTTTTTTTCTTTTAAAAAAAGATCTATTCTATGGGAATAGACCTTTCCAGTTTGAATTATTCTTCAGTGATTTCTACTGACTCTAATTGTCCTGTGTCTGTTGATTCAGGTGTTTCACTGTTTTCTAAAATTTCAGTGTCGTCGATGACTGTATCATCACTATAAATATTTTCATAATTTTCACTTTCAATATTTCATCACATCATTCCTCATAAATAAGATGATAACATTTCACTTAAATCTTGGGCATTATCTGGGGCAGTAGTAGTGAATTCAGAAATTAAATTGTATTTTCGGGATCCATTGAAAGGAATGATAATATCGGGTTCTCATTCTGATAAAGCTTTTATATTTAGAGTTGCTTTAAATTTTAGATTAATGTTGGATGTAGATAGTTTTGGAGATATGGTTCATTCTAAATTTATACTATCTGCAATATTGGCAGAAATTTTGTATTTGGAGAATAAATTTTTCTTAGCAGAAAGCGTAATTAGAGGAGTGTCGCTTTCAGATATCTTTATTTCATAATCTTTACCCGCATATCATTCTACATCTAAGATGGTTTCGTTATCCTGTATTTGCATCTTTTCGATAATTGTAGTTACTTTGTTTTTTGAGGTGATAACTAGATATCATTCAAAATTTTGGATATTCATTTCAGGTACATTTCATGAGAGCTCTTCATTTAAATCACCATTCATTGTATTATAATATTCTTTTATTAATTCATTTAATTTGTCATTATCTAATGATATTTTTCGGGCATTATATCCATTAAATTGAGAGAATCTTCAGTTGTAAGTTGTAGATCCTTCATTTATTATAATTTCTTTGGCCTTGTTGTTTAGGTCTTTAGAATCTTTAAAAATTGAGAATGTATTAGGCATGTCGCTTAATCATGACATAGGGATGGAGAACCATTGATTTTTAAATCCAGCGGTCATCATTCCTACCATTGCTAAATTCTCACTTCAAGTCATATCAAGAGATGCAAGATTTAGATATAATGTATCGTTAAGTAGTTTTATATCTAATGCTCAATTTATTTTTATGGTTTCTCCAGAAGAAGTAATGTTTGCATTAAATTTGGTAGAAGAATCTGTATTTTTATTATTAAGGTTTTGCTTACTATTTGAAGAAATATTGGCGTCTACTTTTGTACTATCTGCATTATATTTACCGGAAATCTTAAAATCTTGTTCAAAAATTTCATTTTGTGATAAAATGTCTTGCAATTCTGAATAATTCGCACTTTTTAGTGCATCTTCAAATGACATATTAAAATTTTTTGATCAGCAGGCACTTAGACATATGGTCGTAGTAAGCAATCCTAGCAAGAAAAGGGATTTTTTCATCTGTGCATAAAAAATATAAAATAAAATATTTATTGGTGAGAATACTATGATAAATTCCATAAAAATCAAGAAAATTTGTCATTATTCGATTCCTACTTCAATTTCTTCTTCGTTCCCCTGAGTTGCATCTTTGAATGATATTTCATCTAGTTGAGAAAGGTTTATTCTATTTCATTCCATTTCTAATTGGTCTAATTTTTTGGAAACAGATTCATCGAGAAATATTCGATAATTCATGTCACAAACTTCATCTAATTCTAAAATTTCTGGTGATTGAATTATTGCAAAAGTTGTTCATTCGTATGATACTAAAAAGTTTAATTTATCTCAATTTCATACGAAGACTTTAATGAAAGCTCAGCTGATATCATACTCTCATGGAAAATCAATTGATAACAAATTACCTCTATCGTAAGCCATTTCTTCTCAGATTGTAGGTAATAAGTTGATTATTCATATTTCTATTTCTGTAGGATTAAATAGGAACTTATTTTCTATTAAAATTCAGTTTTCGGTTTTTTTGATATCGATAGCCATTATTTAATGTGTATTAACTAAAACTATCATAATTATAATATATCAAAAAAAAATTGCAAGTGAATTAATTTTTGCTTACTTGCATTTTAAGGTAGAATTAATACCATTAGCTGTTAATGGTTAATTGTTTTTACAGTTCATTCATAAGTAAATGTGGGAGTGAATATTACAGTTTTTATGAGGGGTCGGTTTTTTTCTATTTGGAATAAATTACATGGAACAAGCTGTGGCGTGATTCTCAAATTGATGATTTAAAAATTTTATGAAGAAATTTACATCGTCGGTGCCAAAATCTTTTTGAAGTTGAATTTTAGTTACTACAATTTTACAGAGCTCAAACGTGATGTCTGTCTTAGTATTGGCATTTGTTTGAACTGGTATATTATCTTTGACTTCAGCATTAGCTGTCATTCTATGAGTAAATATATGAACGATGATTCCTACTTCAATTCTCTGAATGGTGTGATTGAGTTTAGATGTGTCTATGATAGCATTCCCATTAATTCTACTGTGAGCAATATGTATAAATTTTCTATCTCGTTGGAATAAAGTTGAAGCTATTGGAAAGTTTTTACTTAGTTTGGGTCTGGTTTTCCTTGCTTTTTCTTTTATGAAAAATGGTTTATGATTCCTTACTGATATTGATCTTTCTATATTCACATGAATGAGTCCGCGGCTGTTTTTCCTTTTCTGACTTATGTTAACTTTATTGGTACAGTCGTGAAGTATTACATTTATTATCGTATTGGCTACAGTTTGATCTTGAATCTTGTCTCCAGAGCTTGCGTTACCAATTATATTCTGAGGATATTTATGATCTACAATAACAATAGTTGTATGAGCTATGTGAAAAAATTCATTAGCAATAAAAAAACAAGTAGCATTTTGGCATGTGTGATTTAATTTGGTGACAGCATTGGCTTGAATGTTGATACTTCCTTTTATCGTAAAATTTTATGCATCAGTATTAGAGCCTAATGTTTGAATTGTGGTCTGATTTACTATTTTATGGGTATGATGGCGTAGTATTTTTGCTCTAATTTTCTTGCCTCTAGTTAATCCTATATCAAAATTCTTACAAAAGAATATTAAAAATAAGAAACAATCAGTAGAATTAGCAATCCAGAAAATATTTAATGTGGAAGACTTAAATCCAGTGGTTGCTCAATTGGCTGTAAAACAAGATATGTTTTTGTTGTTTCGGAATGCAATAAAATATAATTTGAATGTTTGGGATTTTTCTCCAATGCATATCAATTCTTGAGCTAGTACGGAAGAGGAATTGGCAACGACGCTATCTTTTAAGGGAAACTTTGATAAAAATGATTTATCAAAGGTTTATCATGATGTGAAATATATTCAGAATGAGTTATTAGAATTTATTGTGCCATTGCCAGTATCAGAGAAAAGTGCAGAAAATGCAGAATTGTATCAAAGTGTGTTATCAGTGTGAGATTCTTGTAAGACAATAAAAGAAGTTTGGTCTCATATAGAAGATTGGCAATGGAGTAGTAGTGATAATTTGCAGAAAGATTATGAATCGACTCGTGAAATGGTGCTAAAATTTTATGGTGTGATTTTACATTTATATCAGCGTTTTGATAGTAAAAAAGCATTATCTGATGCTCAAGAGATGTTGGATTTATTACAAAAGGAGAATGATGAGTACTTAGCACAACTCCGTCCTCACAAAAACGATGATATCCCTTTAACATCATTGATTCAGGTGAGACGTTATTTTGTTCAGTCTTGTAAAGATTTATTACATGGAATGGAATTATATAATGCTGGTCCTGATGAAATTAAATACTTTAAAGAAAACATGGTAAACATCATGAAATAATTTTATGAGATAAGATAAATTATGACACTTGAAGAGGTAATCGATGAGTCTATTACAAAAATATTAGAATTAAATCCTGATTTAACATATGCAGAAGTCTATGAATTGTGTTCAGACTACCTTTTGAAATTTAATAAACCAACTAAAGAAGAAACCAAAATAAAAAGTCTGAAAAAATATTTGAGTAAATTTTTTGAATTAAATTTGTTCGCGAATGATGAACCTAAACTGGGAGATATTCAGCCTAGTATGTCGCCTTTGCAATCAATTCCGAAACAATATTTTCAGGAAAGATCTTGGGCAAAAAAAGATTATATTATCAAAATTCATCATTTAGATAAACAAATCTGAAAAACGATTCTTTTCGATGATGCAAATTTGCAGTTGCGTTTCTGAGATGAAGTAGCTTTGATATGAAAAAATGGAAGCTGAAAATCCACTCTATTGAAAATGTTAATTTGAAAAGAAGAATCGTGATTTTGAATGATAGAAATCGCTGATTGAGTAAAAATTGGATATCTTTCTCAGGATTTATTTTGGGCTAATGATGAACATACTGTAGAAGAGGAAATGAAAACATGTTTTCCGGATATTAAATTGGCTATGGAAAGATTAGACGAAATTGGAAAGTTATTAACAGATGAGCAATCTGACCATCATGCATTAATTGAGGAGCAGAATAAATTACAAGATTTTTTGAGAAAAGAGAATGGGTATCAAAAACGATGAATGCAGATTGAAATTTTGAAATATTTCTGATTTTCGAAAGCTATGCTTAATTTTAAAATTAAGCAACTTTCATGATGAGAACAAACAAAACTTCAAATTGCAAAATTCCTAATTCAAGAAGTAGATTTATTACTTTTGGATGAGCCAACAAATCACCTGGATATTGAATGAATTTTCTTCTTACAGCGTTTCTGTGAACTGTGGTGAAAAACTTTAATATGTATTTCTCATGATAAAAAGTTTTTGAATTCATGTTTCAATCGTGTGGTAGAAATTAATCAGAAAAAGTTACATCTTTACGAATGAAATTATTCAGATTATTTGCATCAAAAAGAAAAGAATCTGGAGATTCAGCACAAAAATTATGTAGCGCAGCAAAAATATTTACAGCAACAGGAGAAATTTATTACAAAGTTTCGCTATAAATCTAGTAAAGCTGCACAGGTTCAGAGTAGAATAAAAATGCTGGATAAGCTAGAGAGAGTAGAAGCTCCAGAAACTGAATCAGATCCAAAGAAAATCAATTTCAAACTTTCTCAAAGATTGCCAAATCTGATTATGCAAATTGAATGATTGACTGTGTGATATCCGTGAAAAGAATTGGTTATTCTGCCAAACAAAATCGAAATTACCAAAGAAATGCATATCTGAATAATCTGAAAAAACTGAATCTGAAAAACTACTTTGATAAAAACGATTTTAGGTCAGATTTCTCCTTTGCATTGATCTATAAAAATTCACCCAGATTTACGTATTGGTTCGTATTCACAAGTTTTTGATGATTTACATCCAAATGATACTGTGATAGAAGCAGTAATGTGAGTCTGAATTTCTTATCAAGATGCGAGAGCTTTTTTATGAACATTGAAAATAGATGTAGAAAAGATGGATCATAAAGTTTCGTCACTTTCGTGAGGAGAAATGGCAAAAGTTGCTGTAACCAAAATGCTATTACAAAGACCACACATAATTATAATGGATGAACCGACAAACCACTTAGATCTGGGTTCCAAAGAAACTATCAAAATGATGTTAGAGTGATTTAACTGAGTAACTTTAATCGTTTCTCATGATAGAGATTTCCTTGAATGAACTTCAAATATGCTTTGGTGAATATGGGATAATCGTTTGACTGTATTCCATGATTTGCAGAGATGATTTCAAGAATTGGAGAGTAGCTGTTGGAAATGATAAATTTTTAAATTTGAGGTATAAGTTTAATAAATTTTTAAAAAAAGACGGTATAATACATACCGCCTTTAAGAGGAGAAGTGGAGGTTTAGAGCTTTTCTAGCCATCTTTTAGTTTCAACACTCATTATTAGGAGAGAGAGTATTGCGATAGGAGAATAGAATAAGGCGACCAACCAACCACATGTCATTGCCATGATAACAGAAATTATGAATTCTGTAATGAGTGTGACCCGACCGAGGATTATCATACTTATCTGGAATGATTTAGTTCTGTACCATTTTTTATATTGGTACTCTTTTCGGATATCTTTTTGCTCGGCCGTGTCTCCCCATGTGTTCAAGAAAAAGAGACAATAACACATGATACACAGTATCCACCATGATGGGTAGATAATCCCTAGAGTTGTGATAGCAATAGAAACAATTCCGCAGAGTGTGAGAAACGGAAGGTTATTCCTGCCGTTGAACTTGTTGGTGCGAGCATAAAGCACACAACAGGCAATCATGAGAAGGCCCACGATTAACACATAAATTTGTAGACTGTTCATATTAATATATGTTTTTATAATTAATGTTTTTTGTTTTTTGAGTATTTATAGTATAAATATTTTATATAAAATGTCAAGTTATTTCATATGGATGATTTTGTAGTTTTTTACTCAGATTTTTTTTTGTCTTCAATAAATCATAATATTTTTTCTTTTATTTGTTTAATTTTTGATCTTTTTTCTACAAATCAAATTCGTATGTTAGCTTTTCAATCTGAATCATATTTATAGTCTATTTTATACTTCACTCATATATAGCTTTTGAAGTAAGATACATTGGATGCAGATCTGATACGAAAAAGTTTGTCCAAAAAATCTTTTAAGTTTTGAGAAAAATCTCAAAAAGATTCATTAAAAATTTTAGGATCATATATTATTGTAATAGATTCTTTTGTATAACTATCTAGAGATAGGTCTACTTTTGTTATTGGATTTTCTCGCATTTTATAATTTGGGATTCTGAAGAATTCTCAGGTGTTTTCTCAAAAGTCATTTTTTCATGATAGTCAGACATTGAGTAATTTAATGTATAGTATTTGTCATTGGATGTTTTCTCCATTTACCTTGATCTTGATGGTGTCTCATATTCTATAATTTTTAATTAGTATGAAATAAGCAAATAGTGATACGGAAAAACTTTGAAAGGTAATTAAAATTGATCAAACTCAAACAGCCCAGACAGTTCAGACTATAGTATTTTTGGTTAATAAGTATATGAAAATTAAGATAATTCAAATAAATGCTCAAAAAATATCCACATATTGGATTTTTTGATAATATTTTACGTAAAAATCTTTGTTTTCTATATTTCATCATCGTTCGTATGGATCTATATATTTTTTTCTTAAATGGGATTTTAGTACACGACAAATAGATGAGATTATGAGTAAGAGTAAAATAATTACAAAAATGAATGGTTGCTCATAGATAAATTTATTTATACTGTCCCAAACATATTCGAATGAATTTAAAATTTGATGTCGTCGCATTTTTGTATTTATTATATGATAAATATTATTTAAGCAAAGTAAAAAGGCTATTTGTAGCCTTTTTCTATTTGAAGTATGAAATACGAGTTCAGGGCTTGAGGGAATTGAACCCCCCACGCGGAGCTTTGGAGACTCCCGCTCTACCACTGAGCTAAAGCCCTATACTTAATTATCCAATCAATAAGCCTGATTCTGTGTTTAAAGCACGATATATCTAGCAAAGAGTAAATCTTTGATCTTGCACTCCTCTTGAGAGGAAGCTTGCATTGGGAAGTGGTTTACCACTCGAATAGCAATCTGCTATACTGAGCAGAAGTAAGTAAATTAGGTTTACTACCTTCACGTTGCATCTTTCCTTACAAATGCACAATGCCTTACGGCTGCATTTGCAGTAGTTTTCGTTTCTGTGGCACTTTCATTTGAGCTTTCGCTGTCCAGCATCCGTGAGATGCCTCCCTTTTTTCAATGTCAGGACTTTCCTAATCTCGGTTATCCGAAACTTTGTGCTTTGATTGAACGAAATGGATTATATAGAAATTAGATTTTTTTTCAAGAGTTGTTGATTTTATTCAACATTCTTTTTGATTCATTGGATCTCTTTCCATAGAACACGATTTGCATAAATTAAGGCATCAATATCTTCAGGTTCTCGAGTTCTACCAAATAAATCTAATTCCTCAGAATAGTGGAAAGGAACAATATATTTGTTATTATTCTGTGAGTAAAGTTTGTTGAAAATTTCCATGAAATGTCAGTTTTTCATGATAGATGAAACTACGAAAATATTGTGGGATCAGAATTGATTTTCATTTAGCCATTTACATAACATGGTTGAGTAGAATTCTAGAGTTTGAACAACGATATTTTTAGCAAAAGGATTATCTTCAATTTCTTCGTAATTTTTGTATCGATATTTTGAAATTCCGTTGTCTTTGTACATTTGCATGAGAGCGTTTACTCATAGGTTTAAACTATCAATACGACTGTAAAATCAATTTTCAATCAGTACTCACTTACAATGGGAATCTCTAATGTATAATAAGAGAAAATCATCCATATACATATTATTTCTCAAATATGTGATAGTTTGAAAACTTTCTGGGTAAATTTCTATATTTTTTTGTGACTGAAAATCTCAAAATCTATCATTAAAAATTCTACAAGTTTCTCTATTGAGAAAAACTAAAATAACTCTACAAGAAATTTCTCATGATTCTCAAATTAAAAATTGTTTTTTTACTCAATTAACTTCAATGAAATCGATATGAGAAAAAAGGAATTTTTCTCTAGTTTGTTTTTCAGCTTCGAATAGTTTTTCTTGAACTAATGATTGAATATCGTTTAAAGTTATCTTTTTTTCACTTGTAAAGCTGGTGTCATAGCTGAAAAATACGAACCTTTGATCGTCCAATAAAAATATGTGTTTATACTTTGGATGTTGCCTTGTGGAATCTATAATGTTTGAAAGAGGCTCGTATAATAAGTAGTTTTGTAATCAGAATTCTGGTTGAGATTTTATTACACGGAATTTTGGATACTTTGGATCGTAATTTTCTTGCCGTAAATAAAACATTCTTCTAACAGAATAAAAAGTTAAAATTCTGATTTTTTATTACGGATTTCATGTTAATTAAAAATGTGCGTTTTTCAAGTAAAGAATTTGGTTTTTTGATGCTATTTGTTTTTATGAATTAAAACAAAAAAAAGTCAATCCAAAATTACCGAAAATTTGCTGAATTTTTGCAAAATTTTGTCTTTGTGAATATAATTATCTGATGATTGATTTTATGAATTCTTGAAGGAAAAACATGAAAAAATTTGTAAACATTATCACGATATTGGTTATGGCAATTGGGAATATTCTGACGCCATTTGCCAATGTTACATGAGCACAATTTGTAGATTTGCAGGAACCTACACCAGTAGAGAGTGGTGATAATTTTGGTTTAGATGGAAATGATGAAAATGATTGAGATGAATCAAATGTAACAGAATGAGAAAAAGCGGGGAATAAGTGACTAGAAGAGTGAAATGGGGAAAATGATGGTAAAAAGGGTGGGGCAGATTTGCAAGCAGAATGAACATGAGATAGTGAGCAAGAAGCAGGAAGTGGTAATGATACATGAGTAGGAAGTGGTAATGATACATGAGTAGGAAGTGGTAATGATACATGAGTGGGAAGTGGTAATGATACAAGAGCAGGAAGTGGTAATGATACATGAGTAGGAAGTGGTAATGATACATGAGCAGGAAGTGGTAATGATACAAGAGCAGGAAGTGGTAATGATACATGAGTAGGAAGTGGTAATGATATATGAGTAGGAAGTGGTAGTGATATCTGAACAGGAGAGAATTGAATATGAGATGATGAATCAGAGGAAGAAACATTAGAAGAGTTGATAGAGAGACTTTGAATAGATTGGGAAAATATGGCTTTGTATTTTGCAGTATTAGCCTGAATACCAGCAACTGAATATGAATGAACGACAGCACAAGATGATATAATTAGAGCATATTTATTGGCTCACGAAAATGAAATACTAGACGGTAACTTCTTTGGTATATGTACAAATCGAGAAAACTGAAAAGATTTTTATGATATAGTTTATACGTGAGTGGTTAGAGGAAAATTATTTACTATCACATTAATGGACAGAAATCTGTGAGCAAATGAAATATGAGTGTGATCTGGAGCTTTGACAGGTTCGTATGGATACTATTATCAGTGGTGAAATAACTTTCCATTCCACTTAAATACAAATCTGAATGAAATAGGTTCGACAAAAGTAGACACTACATGATTTTGACCTGATAAACGATTTTATGGAAAGAAATTTATAACATGAAATGATAATGATGGAGATTGGTCAACTGTAGAAAATAATAATTTGTGGTGATGAGGATGAGATGATGAAGAAAATTTGTACGGAGAAGATGGTGTAAATAGACAATGACCATGTCCAGATTGATATTATATTCCATCAGCAAAAGACTGGCAGGAATTACTAGAAGTATATTTGATAAATAATGGGGTTGAAGCAATAGCAAAAAATGGGGAGAGGTATCCAGATTTTGTTGGTGATAAATGAGAGGCGGCTTATGAACCAGATGAACAAATTATAGCCTCATTCTTGGATACATTTAATATTCCATATGCATGACGTATTAAATGAAATTGAGACGTAGATCGTATAAGATCTAAAGCTCATTTTTGGACATCCACTCCAAAAGATGGAGCATCTCTATGATTTGAAGTTTGGGATGATCATATAAATATATGATGATGGCCAACTACACGTGTAACAGCTTACCCAGTGCGTTGTTTTAAGAGTGTAGAAATAGAGACTATAAATTATACAATAACATATATACAGGATGAAGAAGAAACGACAGATACAGCAGTATATGGTGATTATTTAACAGAACCATCACACAAAGATAAATGAGAATGATATAGTTGGTCATGATGGCGTCTGGATGGATCAGATTCATTTTTTGATTTTACGGGGACGCAAGTTACTGGAGATATTACTCTAATAGCGACATGGGACTGTGCAGATAATTATCATGAACGAAGTGGAGCGTGTGAATCTAACATAACAACATTAAAATGTACTCAAACATGATGAGTGGAAAATTCAGAATATGTAGTAACATGAGTGACAGTTACATGGGATACAACTGGTAATACATGGAATGCTCCAGAAAACTGTAATTGGGTATGTAAATCTCATTATCATACATGAGAAAATAATGATTCTTGTGATATCGATAAATTTAATTTTACCTTAATTGAAAATGAACATGCAAATACTCAATGAAGTACACCAAGTGGAAAAATAGCTTTTGGATCAAGTGTGGTACTAAAAGCTATAGTGAATATAAATGATGGATATGCGTTTAGATGATGGGAAATTGTAGGGTTAGAATGATCTGGTATGTTAACTACAGGTAATGTTAGTGAAACAGGATTTAATATGCCTGATAATGATGTATCAGCTACAGTTATCACTAGACCAATAAATTACACTATACTATATAATAATATAGATGGGGCAACTATGGAAGAGAATCCTACTAAATATAATGTAGAGACTCCGGATTTTACACTAAATAATCCGGTAAAAACTGGATATATTTTTGGAGGATGGACGTGAAGTAATGGTGATACTCCAAAATTAAGTGTAACTATCACACAATGAAGTACGTGACTTAAAACATATAATGCCACATGGATTCCAGCTACATGAACAAAATATAGAGTATTACATATATGGGAAATGGCAGATGAGGATAGATATACTATACATGAAGTAGAATATTTAAGTGGGACAACAGATTCATATACACAAGCAGTAGCAAGACAATATACTGGATTTACACAAACCTGACAAATAGAGAAAAAAACTATTGCACCAAATGGAAGTACATATGTCAGAATTTTCTATAGTAGAAATAGGTATGCTATTACATTTGATAGTAACTGAGGTAGTGCAGTAGAAACATTAACATGAAAATATGAACAAATTCTGAAAGCTCCAACGAATCCAACTAGATGATGATATACTTTTAGTGGTTGGGAGCCTAGTTTTCCGGAAACTATGCCACTATGATGAGCAAATCTAGTAGCACAATGGACTAAAAAATCATCATGATGATGACGTGGGGGATGATCATCATCAACTACGCCAGAGACTACATGAGCAGTGGCTACGGGAGAAAATGAAACTATAAAATGAGACGAAATGAGTAGTATAGTATCAGAGGTGACTAATCTGGATATAAATGGATGAACCACAGCTCCAGTAGCTATGAGAATGATGAGTCTAGGTAATACGATGCTAAACGCAGTAGAAGGAATCAAGTGAGGAGAAGAAGTTTGAAAAGATATTGAATTATGAGAAGAAATTGAATTAAAAGATAAGGGTGAAATAAAGGGATATAGTGGTAATTATGCTATTTTGTTGCCATGAACATGATTTAATTTAGCGATAAAAAACTTAGCAAATGGTACGGTAAAGGACTATACTTTTGCAGACAGAGTTATAACAACGATAAGAAAGGGAACTTCGAATGAGTGTATGATTATTCCTAGGACAGCACCCATAATATCTACTTCGAATTCTCCAAATACAGTGAAAATATGATACTGAAATGGAATAGTATATTATTGTACAAATGCGGACACTATATACTTCAATCCAGATTCAAGTTATATGTTTTATAATTTAAATAGTTTAGTAAGTACAGATTTGACATGAGCGGATATATCGAATGTGACTAATATGGGTTATATGTTTGGGAATGATAGTAGTTTAACAAGTCTGGATTTGAGCAGTTGGGATACTTCAAGCGTTACTGATATGAATAATATGTTCGCATGATGTAGTGCGTTGACATGATTATATTTTAGTAATTGGGACACATCGCATGTAACTGATATGGTGGGGATGTTTAATTCGTGTGGTGTAACAACCTTAGATTTGAGTAATTGGGATACATCAAGTGTGACGAATATGTCGTATATGTTTGAAGATTGCGAGTTTTTGAGAACGATATATGCAAGTGATTCATTCGTGACTACGGCGGTTACTGATTCTACAGAGATGTTTCATCATGATATGGAATTAGTATGATGAAATGGAACTACCTATAATGCTAGTTTTATAGATAAAACATATGCAAGGATAGATATGGAGGGAACTCCATGATATTTTACGGAAGCTACGGCTACATTTTTGCCAGGTCCAGAATTTAATTCAGCTTTGAGTTCAACTTTGAATATCAACGTACATAATGTATATGAAATATTTCAATGGACGTGAAGTAGTATACCAGCATGAGTAACGACTGTTTTAGTGTCTTCTACATGATCAATAGCTCCAATATATGCGTGGTTCGATGGTTGAACTATATATTATTATACTGTAGCTGATAAAATATATCTGAATCAGAATTCTTCTCATATGTTTCAAGATTTAATTAATTTAGAAACAATAGATACAACGAATTGGGATACATCAAATGTGACTGATATGTCATATATGTTTGACCATTGTGAAAATTTAGTAGAATTGGATGTGAGTAACTTTGATACTTCAAATGTAACTAATATGCAGCAAATGTTTGCAGCGCTTTTTTCTATAAATAGTATAGATGTAAGTAGTTTTGATACATCAAGTGTTACAAACATGCGAGGTATGTTTGGATATGATTCTAATTTAAGAACAATATATGTGAGTGATAAATTTGTAACGTCTCAAGTAACTAGTTCGGATAATATGTTTTATAGTACCTCACAGTTGGTGTGATGAAATGGAACAACGTATAACTCTAGTTATCCTCAAGATAAAACATATGCTAGGATAGATGGGAAAGATTGACAGCCATGATACTTCACAGAGAATGCTGCGATATTAATACCTGGATGAACTGGTACAACAAGTTTTAACGTGAAAATAAAGAGGTTGGTAAGTTCTACAGCAACATATTCTAGTACAGATTCAACAATAAAAAGAATAATTCAGTGGACGGGAAGTAGTATTCCATCATGAGTGACGACTACAGGACTCTCAGCATCCAATTCACCACTCCCAATTACAGGATGGTATGACAGTGATACTCAAACTGTATATTATTATACTCCAGCAAGTAAGATATACTTATCTCCTACTTCTTCTTATCTGTTTAGTAATCTTAGAGTTTTACAGGAACTGGATATAAATAATTGGGATACATCGAATGTGACCACCATGTTGAGGATGTTTAATTATGCAGGATATACAAATGGTTTAAAATATTTGGATCTAAGTAACTGGAACACGTCGAAAGTGACTGATATGAACTGAATGTTCTATTATGCTAGATATTTAACGGGAATAAACACAAGTGGTTGGGACACATCAAAAGTGACTAATATGAGCTATATGTTCTATTATACTGACCGTTTAAAAAATTTAGATATAAGTGACTGGAATACATCGAATGTGACTGATATGCAATATATGTTCTATAGAGCTGGTTATACTAATGGTTTGACGTGATTGGATGTAAGTAATTGGAACACGTCGAAAGTGACTAATATGCAATATATGTTCTATAATTGTAGTAATTTGGCGTGATTGGATGTAAGTAGTTGGGATACATCGAAAGTAACAACCTTTTTCGGTATGTTCTATAATTGTAGTAATTTGGCGTGATTGGATGTAAGTAGTTGGGATACATCGAAAGTAACAACCTTTTACAATATGTTCTATAATTGTAGTAATTTGACGTGATTGGATGTAAGTAATTGGAATACAACTAGTGGGACATCTATGTATCAAATGTTTAGGGGATGTTCGAAGTTGACAGAATTAGATTTGAGTAATTGGAACACATCAAGAGTGACGAGTATGACATCTATGTTTAATGGTTGTAGTAAATTAAAAACAATCTATGCAAGTGATTCATTTGTGGCTCCCGCTACTAATTCAGGTACTATGTTTACATCATGTAGTGTATTGGAGTGATGAAACGGAACAACATATAGTAGTAGTCATGTAAATGGAGAATATGCTAGAATAGACAGAGCAGGAACTCCTGGATACTTTACGTTGAGAGGTGGTGATACTACAAATCCTGTAGCCAGTTTGACTACGACAAGTATAGATAAGAGTACAACTCAACACTTAACATGAACATGTACAGATGATGTGTGAGTAACGGCATACTATCTTTGAGTAGATAATGATCCGGCAAATAGTGATTATACTACAGTTGCAAGTACAACATGATTTAGTGTATGAATGGATGTGTCAGCTGCTACAACGTACTATCTATTCTGTAAAGATGCAGCAGAAAATATAAGTACAGGAGAAAGTAAGAGTTATTATACTATTACAATACACAATATGCTAAATGCTGTAAGTGCAGCTGAGTGATATAAACGTGAAACTACTTCTCATGGAGTAACAAGTTGTACAGTAATGTGAACAGTAAATAGTACTACTTATCCAGAAGATAGTGTGCATACTTATATATTGCCACAGGGTAGCTATATTATTGGACAATCTTGGTCGGAAATTTCACAATATATGGATGGCCATGATATTTTATGATATTCAAGTAGTGATAACGTAACTCCATCTTGTTATCAACCAGCATCTCAGAATGTAACTTGAAATATAACGAAGTATTTTTGGTTCAATAGGGAGCATTATAATCTGACATTAACAAAGAATACGTGAATAGATAAACTTTATTATAAAGTGAATGGAGCAAGTAGTTATAGCAATACATGAGTAAGTACAGTTATAACAGGGGTAAAAGCATGATCAAATATATATGCATATGCTACAGCACAAACAGGATATACTACAAGTACAAGCGTAAGTAATCCACAAATATGGAACGCTATTACATCGAATCAAACATTTAGTCCGACAGCTGTAGATAGTGCTGGTCCAGTATGTACACGGTGAACACCAAGTACAGCTTTAATAAAAACATGACAGTATTGAACAATAAAATTAACATGTACAGATGCAGTATGAATAACTACATTAGGTTTATCGTCAACAGATATAACATTGAGTAATAATTACGTGACATTGAGTAATGCGGTGGTATGATGAACGACAACAAATAGAACTTATACATTTACATATACATGACTGGCCGGTGTGAATGGATTGGTTACATTTACATTGCCAACTAATAAGATAAGTGATGGAGATGGAAATTTTGCGAATAGCGTAACGAGTACAACAGGTGTAATGGTGGATAACACACCGCCAACATTTGATAGTTGGTCATTACATGATAATGCTGATCTTGTGTATGCATCTTGAACAACGTATTATGTGAGTCCAGGCTCGGAAATTAAGTTTGAAGTAACACATTCAGATAACGCAAAAGTATACAGACAATGTCTTCGTTTGACTTCAAACCTCCCATCTGCAGATATAAGGTCGTACGTAACCAATTGATCTTTTGCAGATTGGTCGCAATATACCAGTGATACGGATCAAATTGATATTGAAGATGCAGAATGTTGAGATGGTGATTGTGCAGATGATGATATGACTTATGTGTGGTTCTTATATGTTTCATGAAGTGCGGTAGACAGTACATATACAATTCAAACTTATGCATATGATTCTTTATGGCAAGGAAGAGGATATAGTACTTTTGCTACGTTAAAAATAGATGGAACAAAACCAACATGTATATGGTGAACACCAAGTCCACAGTATGTAAAAGCTTGATCAACAGGAAGTATAACACTAACATGTATAGATACGTGAGCAGGAATATGAACAACAAATTTGAGTGCAAGTGATTTTACAATGGCTACAAATTGATTAGTTACGATAGAGAGTGTAACAGCGTGATGAACGCCAGCTAATAAAACATATACATTAGTATATAAGTGAATAGCCAATAAAAATTGAAGTGTAAAATTTACTATACCTGCAGGTAAAATATTTGATAATGTGATTAACGGAAATGATTCAAAACAATCAACAACGGCAGTTGTGGTTGATACGACAAAACCAACGTGTAGTATAACACAGAGTCCAACTACATCAACAAGTGGAAATGTAACATTAACGGTAAATTATGCTACAGAGACGAACCAGATAAGTACATGATATAGCTGGGATGGAAGCAGTTATAGTAGTACAAAGACGAATAGTGTAAGTTCAAATGGAACATATACGGCATACGTAAAGGATGCTGCATGAAATACATGAAGTTGTACTAAAACGGTAAGTAATATAGATAATACTAAGCCAGAAGCAACTATAAGTAGTACAAATGACCAGAAAGCAACGCTTCAGACAGCGACATTAAGTTGTACAGATGGAGTATGAGTAGTATGATATTATTGGTGAACAAGTGCACCAACAGCAAGTAGTACATATACGACAGTAACAAGTACAACAAATTTCAGCACAACAAAGACAGTAAGTGCAGCATGAACATATTATTTAGCATGTAAAGATGCTGTATGAAATGTAAGTACAACTAAATCTATTGTATATAGAAGTTATATAGTTCATAATATGTTAAATGCTGTGGATAAGGCAGAATGAACATATAATACAACAAATTACCCAGAGGAAAGTGTATATACATATATTATACCAAATGGAACAATGATATCATTTAGTAATGTGTATACTACACCAGGAGCTGCAAGCCAAAGTACATACATGTGATATACAACTAGCTCTTCTGGAGCTCCAAATTCAACAACTGTGGGCGCAACAGTATCCAGTAATAAAACGTATTATTTTTGGTTTAATAGAACAAAACATAATGTAGAATTCCAAAATCGAGATGGAACTGTTTTGCAGAGTAATATACTGAAGTATGGAGCAATGCCTGAGTATACATGAAATACTCCAGAAAGACCTGATACAGATCGCTATTATTATAATTTTTCATGATGGAATCCTACTATAACAACTGTAACAACAGGAGCAACTTATACAGCTGAATATATCACAGGAATAAAAAATACAATTCAAATAGTTTCAAATAATACATCATATGGAACTGTAGATGTATCTTCTGTATTGATTCGTTCTGGTGCCCAACTTACATTTGTTGAGTCATGAAACGTTTTATCGATAAGAGAGTTTAGAACTTGATGGATGTGAATAAATCCTTTATTAGCGACAATAACAGCTACTCCATCTACATCAACTGCACAGTATACATATACATTCAGTTGATGGAATATTGCATGTACAAATCCATTGATTAATGATTGTACTATCACAGCAGAGTTTGTAAGGACAGTGAATCAGTATACATTAACATTAAATGCCTGAACATGAGTAGCAAGTGTAAATGGAGCATGAACATATAATTATAATTCTGGTGTGCAAATTAGTGCAATATGTAAAACAGCGAGTGGATATGTATTTAGTGGATGGATAAAGAATAGTGGAAATACACCAGCAAGTTCAACTGCGAGTCCAACAACAGTAACAATTACACAGAATACGACATTAACAGCAGTATGTAAGGATACATGAAAGCCTACATGTAATTGGGGAACTCCAAGTAATAGATGTATCTCATGATGAGTAGCATGAACGATAGAATTAACATGTACAGATGGAGTAGGAATAAGTCAGACAACAGTCTCACCAAGTAATGTAACATATAATACAAGTTGGTTAACAATATGAACAGGAACAGCATCAAATGGAACGTCAACAAGTAAGACGTATACATTTGCATATACATGAAAATCAGGAGTAAATGGAACAACATGATTTACATTGAAGGCAAATGCAGTAAAAGACACAAGTAATAATGGAAATGTAGTGACATGACCAAGTGCTACAGTACAGGTAGATAATACAGGACCAAATGCACCAGTGTTATGAAATTTAAATGAAATTCGATTAGAATTAATTGATTGTCTCAATAGTATTAATAATACGGAATCCTGTGTTCAGTATGATGTTAATGGGGATTGAGTTGTAACTCTTAATGATGTGACTTATTTAAATAATGTGATAAATGGAACATTATCAGGTTACGTGTTTGTATATGATGACGGAGTAGTGACATCAGTGAATAAACCAAAATTTCTTTGGTTAATACCGGAAGATTCATGATGTAGTAGGACAGAAGGATATGAAATTCAAATATGTAGTAATAGTAACTGTAGTACAGTAATTAAGAGTGGGTCATACGCAGAGATATCATGACCAAATGCTACAACAAATTTGAGTGATGGAACATATTATTGGAGAGTGAGAGCAAAAGATGCATTGTGAAATTGGTGAAATTGGAGTAGTATATGGAGCTTTACTGTAGATACTACAGCACCATCAGTAAATTTATCATCAACAGATACGCAATATAGTACGAGTCAGAGGTTGACATGAACATGTATGGATACAGCATGAGTAACTGCTTATTATTTTGGAACAAATAGTAATCCAGTAGAAAGTGATTTTAATACAATAACAAGCACGACAACTTATACAACATGAATGAATGTGACTACTAGTGGAAAGTATTATTTATTCTGTAAGGACGTAGTATGAAATGTTGATAGTGGATCTCAAGAGTATATGAGATACCAAGAGATTCATATGTTAGATAAGGTAAGTGGAACAGTAGGAGTATACAATACCCAAAATTATGATGTATATAATATATATCCTAGTTCTACTACATATTATTTGTTGCCAAGTTTTACACCTTCACCATTATGATGATGATCAGCGCCAGGATGTAGTACGTATGTATGATGGTCTGATACTAATTCTTGAGGAGTTCATATTGAAAATCAGGGTATTCATTTTAATGTAGAAGAATCGGCACATGATATATATGCTTGGTTTAATAGAAATACATATAATTTGTCATTAGTAGCATGAACGTGAACAAATCATCCTACAGAAGCATGAACATATAAATATGGAGCAAGTGTAGCAATAAATGCGGAAGTAAATAATGGATATACATGGAGTGGATGGAGAGTTACAGCATGAGAAACTCCACTGGGATTTACTCCAGCTACAAAAAGTCAGACTATACAAATGGCTTGTGGAGCAACGACACTTAGATCTGAAGCTAGAGATAATAGAGCTCCGACAGTTAATATTTCTACATCAACTAATGAAAATGCTACAAGTCAAACTGCAACACTTAGTTGTAGTGATGGATGATGAGTAGTCAGTTATTATTGGTGAACAAATAGTACTCCTACACAGGGAGAATTTATATCGATATCCAGTACAACAAGTTTTACCACATGAAAGAATGTTACAGCAAGTGGAACATATTATCTATTCTGTAAAGATGCCGCGGGAAATATAGGAAGTGGAAATATATCATATGTTTCACTCCAACAAAAAAATATGGTAGATAAAGTATCGTGAACTACATGATCATATAATACGACGAATTATGAAGAATATGCTGCTAGTCAGATTTTTATATATCCATGAGGTAGAACTATAACTCCGACTTCAGCTGCGGATACTCTTCCATGTAGTACTTATAAATGATGGTCAATGAATTCTGGAAGTGTGAATGTATGAAGTCCTCAAAACGTACTTATACCAACGACAGGACATGTTATATTTTATAATTGGTTTGATAGGAGAACATTTGCCTTGACATTGGTAGCCTGAACATGAACAAGTAATCCAACGTGAGCATGAACATATAAATATGGAACAAGTGTAGCAATAAATGCAACAGTAACAAATGGATATACATGGAGTGGCTGGGTAAAAACAGCATGAACAAATTTGACTACATTTACTCCAGCTACAAAAAGTCAGAACGTAGTTATGGCCTGTGGAGCAACAACGCTTAGATCTGAGGCTAAAGATACAACAAATCCGACAGTAACATTAACAGCGAAGACAAGTACAGTGAATGCAGAAAGTCAGACGGCTACATTGAAATGTAGTGATTGAGTATGAGTAACGGCATACTATTGGTGAACTACAGAGCCGACATCAGCAAGTGCGATAACAACGACCACAAATTTATCAACATTAACATCGACGAACTGATTAGATCAGACAGTAAATGGAAGTGGAACATATTGGTTGGCATGTAGAGATGCAGCATGAAATTGGGATAAAGCAAGTGTTACGTATGTGAAGTATCAGGTAAAGAATATGTTGGATAAGGTAACAGGAACAACATGAACATATAATACTACAAATTATGCGACAAATAGTACGAAACCAAGTGAAAGTACATATTATGTAATACCAAGTGGAACAAGTTTAACATTGGCAAATTTATGTACAAGTCCAGGAACATATAGTACTAGAAAAAGAACTAGTGTGTGAGTGCCACCTTCAAATTGATCTGCATCGAGTGCGACAACAGCAAGTGCAAGTAATACAACATATGCATGTTGGTATGATAGGAATGTATATACTTTGATATTAAAGAAATGAACATGAATAAGTGCAGTAAGTAATGGATGAACAAGTACAGAGAGTGCGAAATGATATAAATATGGAGCAAGTGTAGCAATAAATGCGACAGTAAATACGAGTGCATGATACGTATGGAGTGGATGGACAAAAACAACTGGAACTGATCCAAGTACGTTTACGCCAGCTACACAGAGTCAGACAATAGTAATGTGAGCATGAAATGTAACACTGACAGCGAATGCAAAAGACACATGAAAGCCAGTATGTAACTGGTGAGAACCGACTAACATATGTGTATCATGATGAGTAGCATGAACGATAGAATTAACATGTACAGATGGAGTAGGAATAAGTCAGACAACAGTCTCACCAAGTAATGTAACGTATAATACAAGTTGGTTAACATTATGAACAGGAACAGCACCAAGTGGAACGTCAACAAGTAAGACGTATACATTTGCATATACATGAAAATCAGGAGTAAATGGAACAACATGATTTACACTAAAAGCGGATGCAGTAAAGGATACAAGTAATAATGGAAATGTAGTGACATGACCAAGTACATGAGTACAGGTGGATAATGCAGGACCAAATGCTCCTGTTATACATTTCCCAATATCTGCTGATGTGATGGCATGTATTATGAATGGTATCTCTAATGATAGTTGTCCACAATATGATTTTAATGAGGATTGAGCTATTGATGTTATGGATACAACATATATGATTAATGTAATAGACTGAACAATATCTAGTGGTAAATATGTAGATGTAAATGGTGATATAACTAATAGTTCTAAACCATGGTTTCTTTTTACAATGCCGGAAGATGCATGATGTAGTACGCCATGGGGATATGAAATACAAATATGTAGTAATAGTAACTGTAATACAGTAATTAAGAGTGGGTCATATGCAGAGATATCATGACCAAATGCTACAACTAATCTAAGTGATGGAACATATTATTGGAGAGTGAGAGCAAAAGATGCATTGTGAAATTGGTGAACTTGGAGTAATATATGGAGTTTTACTGTGGATACGGCAGGTCCTACATCAAGTTTAGCAACAACATACACAACGAAGACAACAAGCCAGAGATTAACATGAACATGTATGGATTCGGCATGAGTAACTGCATATTATTTATGAACAAATCCTTCACCAGTAACTGGTGATTATAATACAATAACAAGTGTAGGAAGTTACATAACGTGAATGAATGTAACAGCGAGTGGAACATATTATTTATTCTGTAAGGATGTAGTAGGAAATGTAAGTACAGCAGTAAGTCAGACATACTATAGTTATGAAGTGCATAACATGCTAAATGCATTAGAAGCAGAGGAGGGATCTGCTTATAAAACAGGTGTAGGACCATCTTTTAGATGTACAATAACATGAACATTTAATTTAACAACTTATCCAGAGTCAAGTCAGCAAACGTATATATATCCGCAAGCTAATATGTTTATTAATTCTGATTTGTTTACAGTGCCAATGTATGCGACGGAGGATACATATGTATGATATTCAATAAATAATGGATCTGCAATTCCATGGTGTTTGAATACAAATGTCCCTATGGATTCAGATAAATCGTTTTATTTTTGGTTCAATAGAGTGCATTATGATTTAATATTGAATAAATGAACATGAATAAGTAGTGTAACTGGATCATGATCATATAAACATGGAGCCACGGCAAATATCAGTGCAATAGTGAATACAACAAGTGGCTATGTGTTTAGTGGATGGACTGTAAATGTCGGAAATATACCAGCAAGTATAACAAATGCAAGTACGACAGTAACATTAACACAGAATACAACACTGACAGCGAATGCAAAAGACACATGAAAGCCAGTATGTAGTTGGTGAGAACCAACAAATGTATGTATATCATGATGAGTAGCGTGAACGATAGAATTAACATGTACAGACTGAGTATGAATAAGTCAGACAAGTGTAAGTGCAAGCAATGTAGCATATAATACAGGTTGGTTAACATTATGAAATAGTAATACAGTGAATGGAACGTCAACAAGTAAGACGTATACGTTTACATATACATGAAAATCAGGAGTAAATGGAACAACATGATTTACATTGAAGGCAAATGCAGTAAAAGATACAAGTAATAATGGAAACGTATTAACATGACCAAGTGTAGGAGTGCAAGTAGATAATTCGGCACCAAGCGTACCGACAATGACAGCAGAGCCAGCATATACGAAATGATTGAGTAATACAGTAGCAAGTAATACGGTAAGTGATAATGGATGTAATAATACAGTGAAATACCAATATTGTAAATCAACAACAAATGCGACAACAAATTGTAGTAGTAGTAATATAAGTAGTTGGTGAACAACGGCGAGTGCAACATTTAGTAGTTTAAGTGATTGAACGAAATATTACTACTTTGTAAGGACGCAAGATGGATTATGAAATACAAGTGAATGGAGTACAAGTACAAGTAGTACACAGGATAACACAGTACCAGTAGTAGAATTAAGTGGAAGTGGAAATCCAAGTTATGCGAATAGTGGAACAGAGATAACGATGTATATAAAGGTAACAGATACGACAGCGTGAATAAATACGTGAGATTTTGCGATATGAGATTTGAGTTTCAAAGTATGAAATACAAGTGTAACACCAAGTACGAAGACATTAACGTACCAGAGTGTAAATAATGGAGTATACTTGTATAAATTGGTATTGAAGTGAGTAACATGAAATGGAGCATTAACAGTGACAAGTGCAGCGAGTGCGGTAGCAGATAAAGCATGAAATAATAGTGCAAGTACGACATTAACACCAAGTGTGACAATAGATAATATAAATCCAACATGTAGTGTAAGTGCGAATCCAACGACACCGACGAGTGGAAATGTAACATTAACAGCGACAGTGACGGAGACAAATAAAGATAAATATAGTTGGACGTGATGGAGTAATTTGGTAACGACACAAACAACATTCGTTACATGAGCAAATGGAACGAGAACATTCTACGTACAAGATAAGGCATGAAATAGATGAACATGTGATATAACAGTAAGTAATATAGATAAGACAGCACCAAATGTGCCAACATGTACAGCGGATGCATGTTATAGTGGAAGTAAGGCAGTAAGTTGTAGTACGACAAGTAGTGATGGAACAGTAAGATATACAACGAATGGAAATAATCCGACATGTAGTAGTACAGCATGGAGTGATCAAAGTTTTAGTGAAACAACGACATTGAAAGTAATAGCATGTGATCCAGCATGAAATGCAAGTAGTGTAGTAACATATACATATACAGCGGATAATTCAGGACCAACAGGAAGTATAGATGTAAAATATAATTGAAATAATACATATGCAAGCGGAACAACGTTGTCATTAACATTAAGTGCAAGTGAAGTATGATGTAGTACAGTAAGTAAGATGCAATTTAGTTGTGATGGAAGTAGATGGAGTGCTGTAGAGAGCTATGCAACAAGTAAGAGTTTTGCATTATGAAGTTACTCAAGTGCAGGATGTAATACAACAAATGGAAGTAAGACAATCTATGTAAGATATATAGATGCGTTATGAAATACAGGAAGTAGTTATAATGATAGTATCACATTGGATACTGTATCACCAGATCCTAGTGGACAGCATGGAGCAGCACCAGATTTTGTAAATTCTGAATCAGATTTTAGTATATTATTAGATATTACTGAAGTAATATGAATGTTAACATGAGATTTTACAGCTAGTGATGTACATGTTTATGTATGATGAGTAGAAAAATCTCCGACTAAACACCTAACTTACAATTGATTAAATGGATGAGTATATTCATATGAATTAGAATTGAGTAATGTAACAGGAGATGGAGAATTGAGAATAGTAGTGCCAGCATGATCATTTACGGATAAAGCATGAAATCCAAATATAAGATTTGAATGGAACAATGTATGAGTAACTGTAGATAATACAGCGCCAACATATAGTATAAGTAACGTAAGTGTAGGAGAATGTAGTACATGAATAGCAGAGATAAGTGCAGCGAACGATACATGAGTATGATTACATGCAACACCATATAGTTGGGCATGAACATATGGATCAAGTGCAACATATAGTTTGTATAAGAATGGAACATGAACACAGACAGTGGCAGTACAAGTAAGAGATGCGTTGTTAAATGCTACAACCTCAAAGGATGTAACATTCACATGGACAGATGTAGCATTAGTAGTAGATACTACAAGTAAGAACTTGTGAGTATTAACATGAACAGCGACAATAAGTAATGTAGTAAATGATTTAGGAGCGCATGCATGAAGTTGTGAGACAGTAAGTGCGACGAGAGTAACGAATAGTAGTAATGCAACATGTACATTAAATGGAAATCAGTTAGTAATAGAGCCAACAGGAAATAAAGATAATGTAGCATGAAGTTGTACAATAGAGTTTAGTGATGGAGATACAACG
>JAEEGF010828075.1_pt1 | contig 31498 bp, 28 predicted proteins | sample 9134171 | NCBI WGS metagenome assembly JAEEGF01 (sample SAMN16246542, study PRJNA631951) | gut metagenome | biome: gut microbiome; feature: rumen; material: AP-attached | host: Bos | place: Iran: Karaj | collected 2018-10 | reverse complement strand
GTTCTTTGATACTTTCATTCCTGTTGATGTCAGAATGTTCGTTAGTCTTGTTAACGCTATAGGTTGCATTATGCTCTCTGCAAGTTTTCTGAACATAAGTCGGAGTGCAGTCTTGTTTTCTACATTATATCGCGATGCAATGTCGCCAAGATATATTTTTTGATATACCGATAGCAGATATTCTTTCTTTCCTTGTAGTGTCGCACATTCAGGAAATCCGCCGTACTTCATGTATTCATCGAATAAAGGGGTGACTGTGCAATCTCCAGAAATGCCGTTAGCCATCAGATATTCGTTCCAATCGTACGGGTAAACCTGTAAAATCAGATATCTGCCTCCCAATGTTGTGGCGACGTCGGAACTTAGCATTTTTGCGTTAGAACCAGTGATGTTTGCAACATATTTTTGATCAGCCAGTCGTCTTGCAAATTTTTCCCAACCTGTAATGTTTTGCACCTCATCAAGAAATAGGATAGGTTTTGTTCCGCCACTCATCTCGGCATGTACTTCCAGTATAGCATTGAAATCTGATGCTTCGAAATCAAGCAAACGGTCGTCCTCAAAATTTATGTATAGCATTTCGTCCCAACAGTGTCCGTTGGAGAGTAATTCTTGCATTCTCTGGAACAGTAGAAATGACTTTCCGGCACGTCGTACACCTATTAGCACATAGCGAAAATCGTCGTAAAACGCAAAATCACGTTTCTCCAATCGGAGATTTTGCACCATATCCCGATTCTCAGTAAGAATATCTTTTAGAATTTTCTTGTCTACCATGCGTTGATGATTAAAATTTAATGCAAAAATACTAAATTTCGGCTTATTCCCGGACCAAAACTCGGAATTTTATATTTTGGCTTATTTATAGACTAAAATTAAGTATTCCGAATATTGGCTCTTTGATAGACCAAAATAACCAGTACTACTGATGGACTATTTCGTTGAACCTACGTGGTATATTTATTAAATTCTATGACTAAAAAACACTATCATACAATTTTTTAGCCTTAGTTTCATCTATAACATCTACAATAGGCTTCCACTTTGAGAATTCTTGCCAATCTTTTTGAACGGCTTTCTTCAGCGTTGGAATTTCATTTCTCAGTTTTTCTGTAATGAGCTGCCAATCGGATTCTGCTATTTCCTTACGCTTCTTCAACCGGGCGGCGAATGCGGCAATTGAAGAGACTTTAAACGAAGCAAGGAAATCGGCAATTGAAAGTTCCGGTGTAAGGTCCGTCGAAACGACTTCTGTTGGCTTCTGAACACTATTTTCTAGGCTTTGCCTGATTTCTTTCTCCAGATTTTCGAATTCCTGTTTGTCATTACTTTTCCAAAAATCCCCTTTAATTTTCTTCAACTCATTCAATGCGTCATAATTCCCATCTTTCGCAAGTAATCTTGCCCTAGAAATCACTTCAGCATGGATGTCAAATGGACTCTGCTGTATTTTATACGACTCGTTCGGTCTGACTGTGAAGTTTTTCCCATCTTTATAATGCTTGTATTCGTCAAGAGACATATAGCAATCTTCCATGCCATTGGGATGCTCTTGTGCGAGTGCGAAAAGAGTAGTTATTTGTTCTGTATCTTTCCAACTCTTATTGTACTTTGCTTTTGTATAATCATCCATTTTTTGAACGAATGTATTCATATACTCCATTTCTGAATATTTGAACCCATAAAGTCTAACTTCGACATTGAGTTTGCCCATACCGAGAGCCTTTCCCATACCGATATTGTGATGGAGTTCTCGTTGCCCATAGAAAGTTATTGCAGCCAATAATGCTCCCAATTCTTCCTTTTTAAGGTTATGGACAATGATTTTACCTTCAAAATCTATATTACTAGGTAGCATATGAAGTTGCGAACCGACGTTTTCATTGCCATTTCCGTGAGGCATTTTTTCATCGGCCACCATATTCTGCATGATTGTATATCGCTTACGTCCAGCGATTTCTGGCTCATTACTATTATATGTCACATACTTTCTATTGCTTTGCGCTTGTTTCAAGTAAAGCGGATAATATGAAGCTTGTGGCGAACCAAGCACAACAGGCTTTGTTACAATTTCATTCTGACCAATGGCCGATTTAGCGAAAGCATGGCCAAACAGAACTCTACCTTTGAGAGAGTCCTCTTTTGAGATATAGCCAAAAATACGTTCTGCCATATCCAATCCTTTGCAGGGATTCTGCTTTGCAGCCTGTTCTACACCTTTGGCAAAAGGATAATGGTACATACGTGAAATACCGATTGTTGCAACATTTCCTGTTTCATCACAATGATAAAACACTGGAATGTCAATGCCACTTGCAAGACGTTCTTTTAGTTTGAAGTTGTTACCAACTTTTCCGTATGCTTTTGAAGATTTATAGACTGAAAGGAACTTTTTAATTACATCATTATCAACCTTTTCTCCAATTCCTGCTTTTGCAGAAAAAAGATACTCATGCATTTTTCCACTAATATCGCCTGTGCAAACCAATTTCATTCCTTCTACATCTGGGTAATAGCCAAGATTGTTTTCGTAAAATTTATCTGCTTTTTTGAAAGCGTCATTGCCTTGAACATAACATCTAAATTGCCTCTTTACGTCAGAGATTGCTATTTTGTCATACTTGCAAGGATACAATTTATAAGTATCGCCCTCGGCGCAAAGCCAACCACTTCTTACATCGTCCATCTTTTCAGAATAGCCAAGCGATTTATCCCGATTAGCCACATCTCGGAATGCAAAGAAATCTTTGTCATACTGTTTCATTTTTCCGAACGACATTATTTCCAACACGGACCGAATCATGCCTTTAAGACTTGTGGCCGGGATAAAATATCGGTCATCACAAGCACGGACAGAAAAAACGTCATTGCCGTCTTTTGTCCCACCAATCAACATTGGTGTAAGATTCTTTATTTCCAATCTTACAACTCCATCTTCTCCATCCAGAAATGGTATATCTTGTGAAATTGTCCCTTCACTCCCAAAAACATCTTTATTGAGAGGAACAAAGTTGTAAGGAGCTCGGAATGAGCCTATTTTAATATCTTTTGCCATAGTGTTTCAATTGTTAAATCCAACAAAAACTAATTCAGCGGGCTGAAGTACTTTCATGCCTTCGCAAAGTTCATCCTCATCCTCTTTCCAATATTGCAGAAACTGAAGATTCTTGTGTCCATCAATACTATGAGCATAGAACACCTTTATTTCCACATCCTTTCGGTTAAAATCTAGAGATACAACCTGATGCTCCATTATCCAATACTCTCCATCTACATATTTTATGTTGTACGAAAGCATTGAGTCGTAATCATACAATTGGGCTTCCACAACAAAAGGATTTTTGCTTGGATCAAGATTTTCCGTAAATGCTCCATTTACTATTTCGGGCTTTTTTTCATTGCTTTTCCAAATGTAGCCCTCATAATTACCTTGTTTTATATTGTCAACTCTATTCATAGATAACTTCTCCATTTTTTGTTAAACATCCCCTGAATACTCCGTTTCCTCGATTTACACCGCCACCCAACGGCAAAAGCCCCTTGCAAATGTCAATCATTGCCGTTTCAAGGGATTCTTGAACCTTTTCACCTTTCAAACCTTTTTCATTGGCAAGAATGGTCAACGTGAAAGATTTGTTATCATCAGTAATATATGTGGTCTTTTCTTGGAATAAAGCTCCGTCGATAGCTCCGCCAGTGAAGCGGTCGATGGCAACGTGGTTAAGAATCTTGTCTTTCAATCGTTTGTCTTCTATCACATCAGAAAAGAGTAAGTTGCCGCGTTGCTGATTTATCATCTTGTTATCTGCATCTTTTTCACCCTCAGAGCCAAAAAGTGTTTTTACGGCTTCGTTGTTTTTGCCCACTACATTTTCTCGTTCTTTTTCGGTTGTGAAATTTTCGGCATATATGTGGTTAAATCTATTGTAGTGGAATGCAACTCTATGCGCCAAAGCACCTTTAACCGAAGTGGCAGGAATCAGCACAAGCTTTTCTTGCATCATTCCAACACCTGTTGACCAATCAACTTTTTTTGCTTTAACAGGCGTCATATCTGCTTCATCATCACCATAACCACTGCCGAAAAGGAAGAAATCTTCAGGTTTCAAGTGAAGCTCATATTTAACCCAACCGTCATAATTACTTTTACCCTCTGGTTTCTGATATTCTTTGCTCCAAAAATCTGAATCCAATGCAGAGGACTTGTCCAAATAGGCTTTCAGTTGGTCTTGTTTGGTTAAATCAAGAGTCTTTGTTTGTAAATCTACGACTTTGATTTTGCCGAAGCCACTTCGAGTGCCTCCGCCAATACGGAAGGTCTGGCTCTGGACTTGCTCCAATATCTTGTCAAAGTTGTCAACGGTTTCACACTTCGCCACCATTTCCAATTCAAAACAGAAGCGAGTGCCAGCGAAACAGACTTGCTCGTCAAATTTGCCAGCCTTGTCGGTCACACCTTTGTCGTTAATACGGACATGCTGGCGAATAGGAAGTTCGTCATAATGGCTCAATAACGAATCTTCCTTTGCATTTAGATTCATTCCGTCAACCACTTCTCCTTTTGAGTTAAGGATTTTGGCTTCGGTGAAGATTATTTCAGAACCTTTACTGAGATCTTCGACTTTCTCATTTTTCGCCTTTTGAGTTTTTTCTCTCGCCTCTTTTTGCTTCTTTGTTTCCTGATAGCCGAAAAGTCTTTCAATGAAACTGCGTCCGTATTCGTCAGTTTCTTGATTTGGCACATCTTCCAACATGTGCCTTACCACACCGGCGATAGCTGTTCCCGGAATGTATGGCAAGCCGTTCACATCGGTAGCTACAAGTGCATCGGTAAGCACGTCTTTATCTCCACTGCCTACAGCAAGCGGTGTTTCAGCCTCTATGACAAAACGAGCCAAGAAGCGATGTGTATATCCTGATGTTTTCATTCGTTAACCTCCTTTCTGCATTTCTTTGCCATTTCTGCGGCAAGGTTGACTAATGCCTCTCTGATATTAGCATTATTTTCTTTCATAAACTCTTCCAAACGTTTTCTGCGATTGCCATCCCAATCTGACGATTTTACGCCATGACCAATATAAGTAATCACGTTTTCTATGATTTTGGAATCGTCTTTTGTTGCCATAGCAATGCCGCGTATAGCTCCCCATTGCGAAGCAAACTTCTCTTTGCCTTGGAATGCAGTTTTATTGTCTTTTACCCATTCGTTGACGTTCGAATAAATGCCATTATTCTTGTTTTCTTCCGATTGTTGCTTTTGGATATAGTCCAACAATTGAGAGCCACCTAATGATTTTTTTTCAGGCTTAGAAGAATTTTCTGCTTTGTCATCAATTATATATATAGCTTGACCGTCGTCCTCTTTTGCCTTCAGAAACTCCGGATTGTAAATCACCTTGCCAAAACCTTCATTGTTGAAAGACCCGACATATTGTGACTTCAAATCAAGATTGCCGCAGTTGGAAACATCCACCACGAACACGCTGCCTTTTTCAATGCCACATCTGTCGGCATCGAAACATTGACGCTTGTAGTTCCACGGTGCATATTGGAATGTGCGGATTTGTGATTTGTCCCAAAGATTTTGAGAATCCTTAGGCAAACCGAGCTGTTCTCCCGTCGGTCTGAAAGTCGGCAAACCATACGTATCCAAGAAAATCAAACGGCCATCGGCATAGACGGTTACAACATTATTATGACTTTCGCCACTTGCGATTTCAGAATACTCAAAGGGTTTGATTTCCAACAAACCATATTGTGCAGTACGTGAACGACCAACGCGTTTCTTTCCGACCAATGCACCTTTTATGTCTTTCGCCAAATCGTCATTTTCGACCTGTACTTCAAAATAGAGTTCAAGTCCTTTTTGCAACGACTCATAGCCGTACATCTGTTCATCTTTCGAACGTCGTTTTTCTCTGTCGTATGCCGATTTGATAGCGAAATTCGTTTCGGTTTTCACTTCTGTAGCTTTATCGCCAGCAAAAATGTAGAACCCGTTACGACATTGTTTCAACTGCTCTTTTCTCAAATCTTCATCATCCAAATTCGGTATAGCATGATGGATGTATAATTTTTCACTTGGTTTTTGAAGTTTCGGATAAAACATCGAAGCAGGAATTTTCAATCCTCGAACATCACCTTTGGAAGGATGTGCATCACCAAAACGAACTTTACCGCTATGGAAAATCTCCATAGCCTGACTCATTCTTTGCGCGTAATCCTCTTTGGCTTTATCTTTATCAGTAGGATATAGTTCGCTTGCCACAATGCCCAAGAAGCAGCTCCCTGGAATGAAATCCAATGTTTGATTCGGTCCTTCGGTGGCGGCTTTCTGATTAAGAATCACATCAGAAAGTAATGTGCATTTGAATTTAAGCGTTTTCATTGTTGTCCTCCTTTCTTCCTGTTATAGTACAACGTCCCAAACCCCGGTTTCGGTTTTGTCCCATGCGTTTGATAAAGCCAAATGATTGTATAATTTCATCCGCCATTCCGTCTGGAATATTCAATATTTCACCATACAAAGTACATGGCACAACCACCTCCATTTTTCGTAGACTATGTTCTTTGGCAATACCGTCGTTACCAATAGCGGTGCTGGCTATGTCGCGATATATGAAACGAGCAGCATCGTTGGAAACAATTGCCTCGTATTCCGTTTTATTAAGCTCGGCATTGGTAAAAAACATTGAACCCTTTTTCATTTCTTCCTTGTCTTTTTCAAAGAAGCCAAATGCGTCAAAAAAGTTGTCGTCAAGATCCTTTTTTTGTAAGGCACGGATTTCTTCCACGGCCTCACGCACTAATCCCTTGAGGGTTTTACCAGGAATGAATGGCATCTCATTTTTATCTTTCACCACCAAGGCATCCACATCAGCTCCGGCAGCTAAGCCCGAACCGCAATGCCAATCGGTGTGAAACTCTATCTTATATTTTATGTTCATTTTTCTACCTCCTTTGTCGTTTGATTGTTTATTGTATGAATGGCAAGAATGTCGTAAACAGGCGATTTATACTGTTCATCTTTATTCTTATATTCAAAAGTTACGTCCTTTATCAAATTCAACAACTCATTATTTGTAGTCATTGACTTCAAGCGCAGCAACTTCTGCTTTGCCATTTCTGGATTGTCGTGTAAAAGGCTCATCCATTGGCGCAGATGAGACTTTACAGCATTACCTTCCTTGCCATAATCCAATTTGTTCACTTTTTGCTTCAAATTCTCAACCAGCCATCTATCATCTTTTGCTTTATTTATATAATATGGACCATATTGGAAACTGATATTCTCTTGTGGAGTCAGTTCGCGTTTGGCAATTGCAGACCAATCCTCGGTGAACGAATCCTGCACCTTGTGGAACATCAGGCAAGATTTCGGCAGCTTTTTGCCTTCTCTGATTTCATCCGAATCCTTGGCATCTTTCTTGGCCAGCGAGCATAGAGTTTCAGCGAGATTGTAGCCATAATAAAATGGGAAAGATGACTTGATATACGCAATGCCAGCGCAAGCGGTCAAACGTTTGTTGGTTTCATTTTCAAAGACATTGTATTTTTGGAGTATTTCACCTAATTGTTCCCGTGTTTTATTTTCAAATTGTTTGATAAACTCGGCCACATAGTCCAATGCCAAATCAGCACGGCAAATCACAGTCAAATCATCTCCGCCCAACACAATCGGACGAATCGGAATCAATTCATCATCTTTGAGATGATGTTCCTCTTTCACATAATTATATGCCTTAACTGCCGATGCGGTAGTCGCTTCGTCCAGTTTTTCCGAGAATTGTTTGAACAAATCTTGGTCTTTGCCCACTTTCTGCACCACTTGTCCCAACCCGTTACCATCCGCATGAATAATGGCGATCCAGTCGTTGTTCTTAGTGATATCTTCAATATTATATGCTATTCTGTCGTCATGATCTTTAAATGAGATACAAAATGCCTTCTCACACAGTTTTTTAGTGGTTTTCAACCTTTCTCCCGAAGGGTCAGCATATAGTTTTGCTTTTGTGCCTTCATCCAAGTGCAGATCCTCTTTTTTACCAAACCTTGTTTCTGATTTCACAAAAGTAACCGACAATCCCGTCTGCCTACTTCTCTCGATACCCATCAGTCCAAGTGTAGCACTACGCATTGGCTTGTTGCGCTGGGCACGAAGGCGTTTCTCCAATTCGTTGACTGCATTCTTGAAGGATTGAAAAACTTTTCTGTTCTTTCCGTCAACGTCCTTTTCGACAAAAACAGGCATATCTTCTTTCCACTCAATATTATCAAAAACGACCACCGCCTGGCTGACAGTCACGCCTGGAGCAAACTCAAAAATGGCTTTCGGAAACTCCTTTACGATTTTCTCACAATCTTCTTTCGTTTCGAAGATATATTTGATATTACCGGCAGCATGAAGGATGCAATTTTCCTTATTATATGCAATGCAGACTTGTCCAAACAAATCCTCAAACTTGCTTGTACATATTTCCTCTACAAGCTCACTTGCTCCGACTATTTCACGAAGTTTGTTGGTCTGAAAAATGAAGCCTTGGATGCCCTGCACCGCCGCTCCGTATAAGTATTTTACTTCACTCATGAATATATTGTGTTTTATCATTTTTATCATCTGAAACCACTGTCCCAAACCCCAAACTTACGCCTTTACCTAAACCTATATAATTAGGTAAACTTACGTTAGTCTTGAACATAACGTCGAAAGACATCATCTTTATACCTTTATATGTAACGAGTCGTGGTTCTTCGGATGATATTATTTTGCATTGTATTTTCTTGTCTAAATGTATTTTCATGCCTTTTGCAAACGACAGTATATTTCCTATTAGCATTCTTTCAAGCATTGTGGCTTTGTCTGCAATACTTTCTGCCGACATATACTTTGCATAATTGTCGTGATTGAATGGTAACCATTTGCGAATACTATATGTAAACATACAGTCCCAAATCTGTACGAGCGTCTTGTTTGCTTTTACCGATTCAATCTCGAGGATTGCAGGTCTGTTGCCAATCATCATATCGAAACTGCACGCTCCAAGAAAATTGCCTATAGCTTCAACCCCTTCGTCAATACATACAATCGTTGCTTTTTGATGTATGCGTTTATATTGAATGAGAGGGTAGGAGTACCGAAAGCCATCGCCATAGTGATTGTGAAAAAGTTGGTTGTCTTTCTCTGTTGAAGCTATTACCGCCGCTCTGAAGTAGGGGATTTCAGCGTTTGAAATTTTACTGTTAAATCCTATTGTTATTTGCCTAATGTTATTATCTGTCATCTTTAATTTGTATTAAGCATAAAGTCGGGTGTTAGTATTGATGTGAGTCCTAATAGCCTTGCGATCATAGTATCGTCCCGACTTATGTACAAAGATAATAAAAAATGTTAAAACGTGGTATTTTCGAGTGTTTTTTTCTGAAAAATGGATTTTTTTATAAGAAGTACTATGGAAGAAAGTCATTTCTTATTCACGAATAGGCTATTTCTGTTGATTATGCCTGATGCAGACGCACTCACGTTTTTCTAAATAACGTAGGTTCGCACGACTGGGAAAAGGAGTCCGTCTACTATATGGTCGGATGTTTAAGCGAATTAAAATCCTACCCTTTGAATTGCTTCCGAGTGTCTTTGATGTTGATGTTCTTTGCATGTATCTTGCATGTATCTTGGATGTACCTTGAATCTATCTTGAATCTACCTTCCCACTATTTTGTATTTACCAAAAGACAAATAATCCATTTTTTTCTACAATTATGAATTCTCTCTTATTAATTGTCCATTGTCTATGTGAATTGTAATATGCATCAATATACGCTTCGTCGAACCTTTCAGCTTCCTTTCTCGAAGCTATCCCCTTGCTATCCCCTTGCTATCCTCTTGCTACCCCCTTACTACTCCCTTACCTTGAAAGTCGCTTTTTTACCTCTTTTCTGCATAATGATTCAAATTTTGTCTGCATATTATTACAGATGGTGATTTTGATAAACCCAAATCGGTCGTTAGAAGTACATAAATCTGTGGTTAGGTTTGTAAAACCCTGAAAAATAAGCCTCTTGTAAAGTCATTTTTCTAATGGTGGTCACTAGAAAATTCAATTTGTAAAGTGTTTGTTATCAAATGGCTATGAAGCTAGCTACGAAAATATCCATCCTAATAACCGATTTAGGTTTACTGATTTTGTGAATTTTGTATTACTACACAAAAAATCCCAACACCGGAAAGTGCTGGGATTCTTCTCTATGCTTAAATATCTGTTTACTTGTAGAACTCTTTTTTGCCTGCGCTAAGAGTGTTCATCATCAGCATGCAGATGGTCATCGGACCAACGCCGCCCGGAACAGGGGTGATGAATGAGCACTTAGGGGCAACCTCGTCGAATTTTACATCGCCGTTAAGACGGAAGCCGTTCTTCTTTGTAGCGTCAGGAACGCGTGTTGTGCCAACGTCGATGACTGTTGCGCCGTCCTTAACCATGTCGGCTGTAACGAAGTCTGGTCTGCCGATTGCAGCAATGATGATGTCAGCCTCAAGACATTCCTTCTTCAGATTCTCTGAGCGGCTGTGGCATACGGTTACGGTTGAGTCGCCGTACTGCTTTTGCATCATAAGCTGTGCCATTGGCTTGCCAACGATATTGCTTCGTCCAAGGATTACGCATTTCTTTCCGCTTGTAGGCACATTGTAGCGGCGCAGAAGCTCGAGAATGCCCTTTGGAGTGGCTGAGATGTAGCAAGGCAGTCCGATAGCCATACGGCCCACGTTGATAGGGTGGAAGCCGTCTACATCCTTGCGGTAGTCGATAGCCTCGATTACCTTCTGCTCTGAGATGTGCTTTGGCAGAGGCAGCTGTACGATGAATCCGTCTACATCGGCATCCTTGTTGAGTTTGTCAACCTCGGCAAGAAGCTGCTCCTCGGTGATGTCGTCCTCGAAGCGGAGAAGCGTTGACTTGAATCCGCATTTCTCGCACGCCAGAACCTTGTTCTTAACGTATGTTTCGCTACCACCGTCGTGGCCTACAAGGATGGCTGCCAGATGCGGACGCTTGCCGCCATTTGCAACAATCTGCTCAACCTCGGCAGCAATCTCTTCTTTAATCTTGGCCGCTGTGGCCTTTCCGTCTATTAGTTCCATAAGTTAGTTGTATGTTTTGTTTTTCTTATTTCAGTTTTGGCATTCCCGGCATTCCGCCCATTCGGCTCATCATCTTTGCCATCTTGCCACCGCCGCCGCTCAGCATGTGCATCATCTTACGAGTCTGCTCAAACTGTTTCAGAAGTCTGTTAACTTCCTGAATGCCTGTTCCTGAACCTTTGGCGATGCGGTTGCGTCGTGAACTGTTAAGACATTCAGGATGAGCGCGTTCGTATGGTGTCATTGACTGGATGATTGCCTCGATGCTCTTGAACGCATTGTCGTCGATGTCGATATCCTTGATAGCCTTACCAACGCCTGGAATCATGCTTGCCAACTCCTTTATGTTGCCCATTTTCTTTATCTGCTGAATCTGGTCCATAAAGTCGGTGAAGTCGAACTTGTTCTGTGCGAACTTCTTCTGAAGTCGGGCAGCCTCTTTTTCGTCGAACTGCTGCTGGGCGCGCTCAACCAACGAAACGATATCGCCCATTCCGAGGATACGGTCGGCCATACGCTCTGGATAGAACACGTCGAGAGCCTCCATCTTTTCGCCTGTACCGACAAACTTGATAGGCTTGTTTACAACGCTGCGGATTGAAAGGGCTGCACCACCGCGTGTGTCACCGTCGAGCTTGGTAAGTACAACGCCGTTGAAGTCGAGTCGGTCGTTGAACTCCTTGGCTGTATTTACGGCATCCTGACCGGTCATGGCATCAACAACGAACAATGTCTCGTCTGGGTTGATGGCGTTCTTGATGGCTGTGATTTCCTGCATCAGAGCCTCGTCGATAGCCAAACGTCCGGCTGTATCGACAAGAACGGTGTCGTAGCCCTTAGCCTTTGCCTCTTTGATACCGTTGAGTGCAATCTGAACGGCATCCTTGCTGTCTGGCTCGCTGTAAACGGCAACGCCAACCTGCTCGGCAAGAACCTTCAACTGGTCGATAGCGGCTGGACGATAGATATCGCAGGCTACAACCAAAGGCTTTTTGTTCTTCTTTGTCTTGAGGAGAAGGGCGAGTTTTCCTGTGAGGGTTGTCTTACCAGCACCGTTAAGACCGGCCATGAGGATTACGGCAGGATGCTGCTTCAGTTCGAGTTCGGCAGCCTGTCCACCCATAAGTTCTGTAAGTTCGTCGTGAACAATCTTTACCATGAGCTGGCTTGGCTTTACGGCTGTGAGTACGTTCTGTCCCAATGCCTTTGCCTTTACCGTATCTGTGAATTTCTTGGCAACCAAGAAACTCACATCGGCGTCGAGCAGGGCACGGCGCACGTCTTTCAGAGTCTCGGCAACATTTATCTCGGTGATTTTTCCTTCACCTTTAAGTAACTTGAATGAGCGTTCAAGTCTTTCGCTTAGATTATCGAACATATTTATTTTTCTGTTTTTCTGTTTTTACCAAAAATGTATTTTACTACGAAATAAACAACAAGTGCTGCAACCAGTCCGATGATTACGCACTTGATGTAAGTGCTGTATTCCTCGATTTTGCCGTTAAGTTGAGCCGGCTCTACGATCTTGCTCAGATAGTAGCCAAGAAGAGCAAGGATTGTGTGCCATGCTCCTGCACCGATGGTGGTGTAGAGAAGGAACTTTCCGTAGTGCATCTGAGCCAGTCCGGCAGGGATTGAGATGAGGTGGCGTATTCCCGGAATCAGTCGGCCTATAAGAGTTGATGTTACTCCGTGGTCGTCGAAATATTTTTCGGTGTGCTTTACTTTTTCCTCGTTTAGCAGGCACATCTTGCCAAGTTTGCTGTTGGCAAACTTATATACAACCGGACGACCCAGATATTTTGCCGCAACGTAGTTGATGCTTGCGCCCATGTCGGCTCCGAGTGTCGCGAAGAATATGATGAGGTAGATGTTCATATCTGCGTTCGGACGACAGGCATAGTAGGCTGCCGGGGTTACGACCAATTCAGACGGCACAGGAACGACTGTGCTCTCGAGTGTCATCAGGAGAGTAATCATTCCGTAGTCGAGTTGCTCAAGTAGCTGTTGTATGAAATCCATTCAGTTTAAAATGTTTGTTAATGTTATTATTTCTTCTTCCAAGTGTCCTTCAGACCAACGGTCTTGTTGAAAATCAAGTGGTCTGGAGTGCTGTCTTGGTCGATGTTGAAGTAGCCTATGCGCTGGAACTGCAAGTAACTCAGAGGCTTCAGTTCGGCAACATACTTTTCGATGTAGCAGTTTGTCTTGATGTGAAGGCTGTCTGGGTTAATCATCTGCTTCATTGCCTCTACAGCCTCGCAGTTCTGCTCCTCGCGGATGCGAGCCAGTTCGTCGCGTGGGTTCTCAACCTTCCACAGACGGTCGTACAAGCGGACTTCAGCCTTCAGTGAGTGTGCGCAACTTACCCAATGCAGAGTCTTGCCCTTAATCTTGCGGTCGGCTCCTGCGCTTCCGCTCTTGCTGTCTGGGTCGTACTCGGCATAAATCTCTACGATATTGCCGTTTTCGTCTTTCTTGCAGAAGTTTTCCTCAAGACACTTGATGATGTAGGCATTCTTCAGGCGCACTTCCTTGCCCGGAGCAAGACGCTGGAATTTCTTCTCGGCAACCTCCTGGAAATCGTCGCGCTCAATCCACAGTTCGCGGCTGAACTCGATTGTATGAGTGCCGTCTGCCTCGTTTTCTGGGTTGTTGATGGCTGTCATCTCCTCAACCTGACCTTCAGGATAGTTTACGATGACAAGCTTGACAGGGTCGAGCACTGCGCTTACGCGTGTGGCACGGCTGTTGAGGTCGTCGCGGACCGCGCTCTCCATAAGCTCGAACTCATTGAGGGCATCGTATGTTGTGTAACCGATTTTGTTGATGAACTTGATGATTGATTCAGGGCTGTAGCCACGGCGGCGGAATCCGCAGATTGTAGGCATTCGTGGGTCGTCCCAGCCGTTAACCAGACCTTCCTTTACGAGAGCGAGAAGGTTTCGCTTGCTCATAAGAGTGTAACTTAGGTTCAGTTTGTTGAACTCGGTCTGATGTGGGCGGTTGTCGTCCATGTCGCCCTCGTCGCCGCGAATCTCTTTCAGCCAGTCGATGAAGAGATTGTAAAGCGGACGGTGAACAACGAACTCGAGTGTACAGAGTGAGTGTGTTACGCCCTCGAAGTAATCGCTCTGACCATGTGCAAAGTCGTACATCGGGTAAGCGTTCCACTTGTTGCCTGTGCGGATGTGTGGAATGTTAAGCACGCGGTAGATGATTGGGTCGCGGAAGTGCATGTTAGGGTTTGCCATGTCAATCTTGGCGCGCAGAACCATCTTTCCCGGTTCAACTGTTCCGCTGTTCATCTTCTCGAAGAGGGCAAGGCTCTCGTCGATAGGACGGTTGCGGAACGGGCTCTCTGTTCCCGGCTGTGTAGGCGTGCCCTTCTGTGCGGCGATAGTCTCGGCTGACTGCTCGTCGACATAAGCCTTGCCGCGCTTTATAAGCTCAACGGCAAAGTCCCACAACTGCTGGAAATAGTCAGATGCGTAGTATATGTTTCCCCACTTAAAGCCAAGCCATTCGATGTCTTGCTTAATTGAGTCGATGTATTCGGTGTCTTCCTTGATAGGGTTGGTGTCATCGAAGCGAAGGTTGCACACGCCGCCGTATTTCTGGGCTATGCCGAAATCAAGCGCGATTGCCTTTGCATGACCGATATGAAGGTAGCCGTTTGGCTCTGGCGGAAAGCGTGTCTGTACTCTTTTTCCGTTCTTTCCTTCTGCCAACTCTTTCTCAACAATTTGTTCGATAAAATTGAGGCTTTTTTTCTCAGCGGCCTCGTTTGCAATGTTTTCTGCCATAATAAATCAAAAATTTGGATGCAAAAATACAAAATTATGCTGAATTATCGGGCAGTTTTGTCAGATAAAATATTGAAGTAGTCCGCTGATGTTGTATTAGATAGTTTGTGACGCAGAAAAATTACTTTCTGATAGCCGAATAGTAGCACAGTTTGTATATGTTCAGAAGTCTGATGCAAGGGTGGCTGCTGCACAGATTCTTGCGCATCATCGAGCCGAAAATGCGATATGCTATTCTTGCTATCGGAAGCATGTGAAGGGCGTTGAGTTTGTCTGTCATCTGCAAAAGCCGGGTGTAGAGCCTGAGGTCGTCGCTGAACTTGTAGAGTGTGTGTAGCGATGTCTCGACCTTGTTTACGAATTCCTCGTTTGTGCCCAGTCCGTCGTGCTGTAGCGGATTGTCAATTTGATATACGCTGTAGCCTCTGGTTTTCAGGTCGATGCCGAATTTTGCATCTTCGAAACCGTATTCGCTGTATCGCTCGTCGAATTTTATCTGCTCGAAGATTTCTTTCTTTATCAGAAAGTTGAATGTCTTGAACGGTGAGCATGGGTCGTTGTCGTCGGCCTCCTTCATTACCTTCTTCTCCGATTCGATTTCGTAGATGTATCGCAGAATCATGTTGGCTGGCGGAGGCGTTGTGGAGTGGCATATTCCGCCGCATACAACATCGTGCTGCTTTGCTGCCTCCAAGTATTTGGCGATGAAGTCGGGGCGCACAACGATGGCGTCGCTGTCCATAAACAAAAGAAGGCCGAATCGGGCTTCGGCTGCCAAGAGATTTCTGATTCTCGACCGTCCCACGTTCTGCGCGTTCTCAATGTATCGGCAATGGCAGAGATTTCGTAGCGTGCGGTTCTTTAGTTTGCTCTCATCGTCGGTAGAGCAGTCGTCCATCACAATGATTTCGAACTCAATACCAAGTGCTTCGGCCTGCTTGTGCAAGTCGGAAACAAGTCTGTCGCAACTATTGTTGTAGACTGGTATAAGAATCGAAATCATATATAATTTAGTGGCTTCAATAATAAAAACGGTTCTGCAAAGTTATAAAAAAATAAAACATTATTGGTGTTTGCTTCGCTAATATGTCTAAAAATGTGTGTAAAATGTATGAAAACTTTTGCGCGTGTTTGAGTTTTCATTATCTTTGCGCCGCAAACAGATGTTATGCCCGTACACGAATCTGTTTTTGCAGAGTGGCTTAAACATCAAATAATTGTTGTTAATATTAAAGGTAAAGATTTGTAATGAAGAAACTATTTATCGCCTTGGTTCTGTGCTTTGTTTATATTGCTGCGTCGGCTCAGGAGATTACCGGCGTTGTAACAGAGTCGACAACCGGCGATCCTATTCCTTATATGAATATATTCTACGACGGCAAGGGAATCGGTACGATTTCTGATGTTGATGGAAACTTCACGCTGCCGCTTCATCCGGAGTGGAAGAAACTTACGTTCTCTGCCGTTGGATATGTAAAGAAGACGGTCACAATCAGTTCGTCAACGCGCCGACTGAAGGTCAAGATTCAGCCCGACGATGTTCAGTTGAGCGAGGTTGTGGTAAAGCCGAAAAAGCAGAAGTACAGCCGTAAGAACAATCCGGCGGTAGAACTGATGAAGAAGGTTATTGCCGCTAAGAAGCAGAGCGACTTGGCACAGCACGATTTCTATCAGTACAACAAGTATCAGAAGATAACGCTCTCGTTCAACAACATGGATTCGACAAAGATGAATGAGGGAATCTTCAAGAATATGCCGCAACTCAAGAAGCAACTCGAAGTCTGCCCCGAAACGCAGAAGCAGATTCTGCCTGTGTCGGTAAACGAGACGGTTACGCAGCGCATCTATCGCAAAGACCCTAAGAGCGAGAAGGACATCATAAAGGGAATGAACAATCAGGGTGTGAACGAGCTGCTCAACACGGGCGACATTCTCACAACCGTGATGAAGGACGTATTCACCGATGTGAACATCTACGACGATGAGATAAGACTTCTGCAATATCCGTTCAACAGCCCTGTGAGTAACGCCGGAATCGGGTTCTACAAATACTATATAATGGACACGCTGATGGTTGACAACGCCAGATGCATTGACGTTAGTTTCGTGCCTAACAATTCGCAGGATTTCGGATTTTCCGGTCACGTTTATATCTTTGCCGATTCGAGTTATCAGATAAAGAAATGCTACCTCAATATTCCGAAGAAAAGCGACATCAACTTTGTCGATAACATGCAGATTCTTCAGGAGTTCGAAACGCTGCCGTCGGGCGAGCGCGTGCTTGTGTCGGACGATATGCTTGTCGAACTGAAGGTGGCAAACTTCATGAATTCATTTCAGGTTCGAAGAATTACGAAATACAAGGATTTTGCTTTCGACGAACTTCCGAAGCAACTCTTCAAGCGCAAGGGCAGGGAGATTAAGGAGGCTGATGCAATGATGCGCGATGACAGCTTCTGGAAGGAATATCGACAGGTCGAACTCAGCAAGAGCGAGGGCGACATGGATGTGTTTGTAAAGAGTCTTCAGCAGATAAAGGGCTTCAAGTACGTCCTCTTCTGCCTGAAAGCCCTAATCGAGAACTTTGTGGAGACGGGCGACAAAGACCATCCGAGCAAGATTGATATCGGTCCGTGCAATACCATCATCACACAGAATTCGGTTGACGGATTGCGTCTGAGAGCGAGCGGACAGACAACGGCTAACCTTAACAAGCATTGGTTCTTCAAAGGCTATGGCGCATACGGATTCCGCGACAGCCGGTGGAAGTACATGGGCGAGGTTGAATATTCGTTCAACAAGAAGGAGTATCTTCCGCGCGAGTTCCCAAAAAACTCTATCGCCTTCCACTATCAGTACGATGTGGTTTCGCCAAACGACAAGTTTGTGCATACCGACAAGGACAATATGTTCACCTCGTTCAAGTTTACCGATGTGAACCAGATGCTTTACGAGCGTTACGGTCAACTTACATACGAGCGCGAGTACGAGAACGGTTTCAAGATGCAGGTTCAGTTGCGAAATAGCAACAACGAGGCTTGCGACCAGCTGAAATATCGTTATCTGCCAAACCACCGCGACGTTAATTTCTACTACGACCGCAAGGATTTCACTACTAGCGAGGCGACGGTCTTCTTCCGCTTTGCGCCGGGCGAGACATTCATCAACACAAAACAGCGACGAGTGCCTATCAACCTCGATGCGCCGGTGTTCACCATCAGTCACACAATGGGCTTTAAGGATGTGCTTGGCGGAGACTACAAGTACAATTTCTCAGAAGTGACTTTCTACAAACGCTTGTGGCTCACTTCGTGGGGAAAGATTGACACGCACATCAAGGCTGGCGCGCAGTGGAACAAAGTGCCTTATCCTCTGCTTATTACACCGGCGGCGAATCTGTCGTACATCATGGAGGACGAGACTTTCAACCTCATAAACAACATGGAGTTCCTGAATGACCGCTATGCGTCTTTGCAGACTTCGTGGGATTTGAACGGAAAGATTTTCAACCGAATTCCGCTGCTGAAAAAGCTCAAATGGCGCGAGTTCATCGGTGTTAACGTGCTGTGGGGAAAGCTTACGGACAAGAACAATCCGTTCCTTGCGCAGAATCAGAATTCGGACATTCTGATGGATTTCCCGGCTTATTATAATGCCGATGGAACATACCGCATCGGCGAGGACGGAAATCCAATCTACCGCAGTTATGTTATGGACTCGAAACGGCCTTACGTAGAGGCCATCGTGGGAATCCACAATATTTTCAAACTTGTCCATGTCGAATATGTCAGAAGACTCAACTATCTCGACCTTCCGACAAGCACGAAGTGGGGCATTAGATTTATGTTTAGAGTAACGTTCTAAAAAACAGATTATGAAGCCATTAGCAGAACGCTTGCGACCTCAGTCGCTCGACGATTACATAGGACAGAAGCATCTTGTTGGCGAGGGTGCCGTGCTACGGAAGATGATTGACGGCGGACGAATCTCGTCGTTCATCCTTTGGGGACCTCCGGGAGTGGGAAAGACTACGCTTGCCAACATCATCGCCCACAAACTCGAGGTGCCGTTCTACACGCTGAGCGCTGTCACTTCGGGCGTAAAAGATGTGCGCGAAGTAATAGAGAAAGCCCGAAACGGACGCTTCTTCACGCAGGCAAGTCCGATTCTTTTCATTGACGAGATTCACCGTTTCAGCAAGTCGCAGCAAGATTCGCTTCTCGGTGCGGTGGAGCAGGGCGTTGTAACCCTTATCGGCGCAACAACCGAGAACCCTTCGTTCGAGGTAATCCGACCGCTCCTGTCGCGATGCCAACTCTATGTTCTGAAGAGCCTCGAAAAAGACGATTTGCTCGAACTTCTGCATCTGGCAATAAAGAAAGATGATATTCTGAATAAACTGAATATCAGGCTCGAAGAAACCGATGCAATGCTCCGGTATTCTGGCGGTGATGCCCGGAAACTCCTCAATATTCTCGAACTTGTCGTTGAGGCTGAAGGTGCATCAGACGATTCGGAAATCGTTATAACCGACGATAAGGTTGTGAACCGCCTTCAGCAGAATCCGTTGGCTTATGATAAGGACGGTGAGATGCACTACGACATCATCTCTGCCTTCATTAAAAGTATCCGCGGAAGCGACCCCGATGCCGCAATCTACTGGCTTGCCCGCATGATTGAGGGCGGCGAAGACCCTGCATTCATCGCCCGACGGTTGGTCATAAGTGCGAGCGAGGACATCGGTCTTGCCAACCCAAATGCTATGCTTTTGGCAAACGCCGCCTTCGATGCCGTGATGAAAATTGGTTGGCCCGAAGGTCGCATTCCTCTTGCCGAAGCCACAATCTATCTTGCCACAAGTCCTAAGAGCAATTCTGCCTACAATGCCATAAACAGCGCGCTCCAACTCGTAAAGCAGACAGGAAATCTGCCTGTTCCGCTGCATCTGCGCAATGCTCCTACAAAACTGATGGCTGATTTGGGCTACAGCGACGGTTATAAGTACAGCCACGACTATCCCGAACACTTTGTCCAGCAGCAGTTTATGCCCGACGATTTGCAGAACGTAAGGCTCTGGCATGCTCAGGATAATCAGGCTGAACAGAAGCACCGCGAACGGATGATGAAGTGCTGGGGAAGCCGCTACGAAAAGTAAATTTCAACACAAATTATAATGACTATGAAACGAATACTGCTTGTCTTGTTTGCCGTGCTGACTGTTGCCGTCGGCGCGCGTGCCAGTCAGCGCGATTCTGCTCAGGCACAGAGGATTGCCGTGGCTTTCTTGCAGAAGTATGCACCCGGCAAAAGTTCGTCGCTAACCCTTGCCCACATCGGGCGGAACAGCAAGCATAAGCTCGTCTACATCTTCAATAGGGCAAACAACGGCGGATATATCATGGTCTCTGCCGATACTAATACCGAAGATGTGCTGATGTACAGCGAAAGCGGAAAGTTCGACTGGGACTTACTTCCGATAAGCATGAAGACGATGATTAGCGACTACGGAAGGCAGATTTCTTTCGCCATAGAACATCCCGAACTGACATCTAAGACAACTTCGCTTGTGAAGCCTCAGACAGCCATCAAGCCACTCTTGAAAACGGCTTGGGGACAGTACGAACCATATAATTCGGCTTGCCCAGTAAAGGGAGGAAAACGTTGTGCCACAGGCTGCGTTGCTACGGCTATGGCTCAGATCATGAACTTCTACAAATATCCTGCAACAGGCTATCCGTGGCAGAGTATGCTTGGCTCGTACAATTCAAAGTCTCCGAAGGCGAATGTCGATGCCGTATCGAAACTGATGCTCGATTGCGGTCGTAGTGTCAAGGCTACTTACGGCGAGGAGACGAGTGCGCCGATGGTTGACGTTGTTTCGGCTTTGCGCGATAAATACGGCTATGACCCTTCGATGATGTATGAAGAGCGAGTTTTCTATTCCGACGATGAATGGCGGAAAATCATCTGTGCCGAACTTTCAAGCGGTCGCCCCGTGGTTTATAGCATCCGCACGGAACTCGGTGCGCACACTTTTGTCTGCGACGGAATAAACCAACTGGGGTATTTCCACTATAATATGGGGTGGGAGGGCGATGAGAACGGATATTATCTGATGTCGGCTCTCAAACCAGGAATGGCCGAGAAATTCACTTTTACGGGATGTCTGCACTATATCATTACAGGCATAAAGCCAAGGGCTTCGAAGTTCTACAAAAGTGAGATGCGTTGCTTCGAATCGCTCACCGGAGGTGTTGTAAAGGACGGCGGTTCAGATGTGTTCGAATTGAAAGGAAAATTCCAGAACTATTCGATGTTCGACATGAGCGGAACGTTCGGATGCATCGTCGTAAACGAGGCTACAAAGGCAGAGACATTCATTCCTTATCAGAAATTCAGCAAGCTCGAATCGCGTCATTATTTCAGTCGCATAAAACTCAGGAGCGAGGATGTAACCGAGGGTGGCTCGTACCTCGTCTATCCGGCTTATATGCTCGACGGAACGAGCGTTGCCAAGAAGATGAGGCTTCAGCGTGGTTTGCAGCCTCCGCGTCTCAATATCAAGGCTGAAGGCTTCGGCGTGGTTCTCACAAGCGGCATAAAGGCTGTGAAAGGCGTTGGAAACAAAGTTGAGGTGGTTGTAAATCTGAAGGCGAACAAGCCTTTGCCCGATGCCGAAATCTACGCCTTTGTTTTCCCTGTCGAAGGTGGCAACTCGCTTGCCTATACCGTTCCGCTGAAAATCAGCATGGAACAGGGAACGCAGAAGAATTTCGTCCTTCGCGGCGATTTTACGAGCGGAAAACCCGGACAGAAATACAACGTTGCCGTCTTTCTCGAACTTGCCGGCGAACGTATAAAACTCGCTCCAAACTATATGAATTCTACTGAGTTGAAATGGTAATAAAAAAATTCGCAACCGATAAAGTGTTGGTTGCGAGTTTTTTTACTTTTTATAACTTTTGTGAATCCTCTTTTCAAAATCCTTGTGGTAGTCGAAGTGCGACTTCTTTTTGTCTTGCTCTTTCTTTCCCTTTCTGTTGTTCGGTTTTGGTTTCTGAGGTTCGTCGCGTCGCTGCTTTCTATCATCCCTGTAATCTTGCGGTTGCACATCGTGATAGAGCTTGTCCAGAAGGTCTTTGCGGTTCATTCGGCGGAGAGCGTTTGCAATGTTGCGTCTCTCCTCAGGCTTGTACCAGAAGAAGAATTGCCTCTGCTCAAGTTTCTCCTGCGGATTCTTCGCGCTGAAAACCTCCTCCATCGTGTACGGATGATATCCGGTGTACCAAGCCTCTGTACTCACGGTCATTGGGGTAGGAGTGAAGTCTTGAACCTGTTCCAGATGGAAGTCTAGGTCTTTCGTCAGAACCGCCAACTCTGCCATGTCTTCGGCGGTGCAGCCTGGGTGACTGCTTATGAAGTACGGAATAATCTGCTGGTGCATTCCCGTCTCCTTGTTTATTTGGTCGAAGATGTGCTTGAATTCGTAGAACTGCGTGAACGAAGGCTTGCGCATCAGGTACAGAACCTTGTCCGAAGTGTGTTCCGGTGCTACTTTCAGACGTCCGCTTACATGCTTTGTTATCAGTTCCTTAGTATATTCGCGATTCACTTTGTTTACTTTCTCGTCGCCCGAATCGTGCAGCAGAAGGTCGTATCGCACGCCGCTTCCAATGAAACTCTTCTTTATGCCCGGAATCTTGTCCACAGACTTGTAAATGTCGAGAAGTTGACTGTGGTCGGTGTTCAGATTCTTGCATACCGAAGGGTGGATGCACGACGGACGCTTGCACTTGTGGCAGATGTCGAGATTCTTGCCGTGCATTCCGTACATATTTGCCGACGGACCGCCCAAATCCGACAGATTTCCCTTGAAGTCGGGCATCTCGGTTATGGCTTTCACCTCTTTCATGATGCTCTCCTTGCTTCGGCTTGTAATGAATTTTCCTTGATGAGCCGAGATGGTGCAGAAGGCGCATCCGCCGAAACATCCTCGGTGAAGGTTTACCGAGAATTTAATCATATCGTATGCCGGAATACGCTTTCCCTTGTATTTAGGGTGGGGCAGACGAGTGTACGGAAGGTCAAAGCAGGCGTCAAGTTCGCCTTGCGTCATTGGCTGGAATGGCGGAGTTACAACGACATATTTGCCGTCGGTCTCCTGAAGTATTCGCTGAGCCGAATACTTGTTGCTTTCTTCCTCGATGTGGCGGAAGTTCTCGGCCTCGAACTTCTTGTTTTTCAGACACTCTGCATGCGAGTGCAGAATTAGGTCGTCGCTCCTTATTCCACCGGGAATACGGTCTTCTTTCAGCCACATAACGGTCTGGTTGACAGGGTGTCTGAAAAGAATATTGTTGAAAAGTTCGGTCGTTACCTTCTCTTCGTCGTAATGAAGTCCGTCGAGAAGAGCACGGCATAGAGCCACCGTGTTTTTTTCGCCCATTCCGTAGAGAATCATATCGGCTCCGCTGTCGCATAAAATGCTTCTGCGCAGCGAATTCTGCCAATAATCGTAGTGGGTGAGTCGGCGCAAGGATGCTTCTATTCCGCCCAAAACAACAGGGACTTCGGGCCAGAGTTGCTTCAGAATCTTTGAATATACGATGCTCGGATATTCCGGACGTTTGTCGTGCCGACCATCGGGGGTATATGCGTCTTCAGAGCGAAGACGCTTGTTTGCAGTATACTTATTAACCATGGAGTCCATGCAGCCCGGCGAGATGCCGAAGAACAATCGCGGTCTGCCCAACTTTCGAAAGTCGCGCAGGTCGTCTTGCCAGTTGGGTTGCGGCACAATGGCAACTCTCAGCCCCTCGGCTTCGATTATTCTGCCAATTACTGCCGCTCCGAACGACGGGTGATCAACGTATGCATCTCCACTGAACAGGATGACATCAAGTTCATCCCATCCCCTCAAATCTAATTCCTTTTTTGTTGTAGGAAGCCAGTCTGATAATTTGAACTCCTTCATTTAGTTAATTTTGTTCTGTAGCCTTGCCGCACCACTCAATGTAAAGCAAAATGAGGTTGTGCAGTCCAAAGGCTTTCATATCGCTATTGTAAATAACGTCGAAGCAGAGGTCGAGCAGATCTTTTCTGTCTTCTGTCTGCGACTCTATCATCGAGCGTATTGTCATTTTCAGTTTGTCAAGAACCCCTTCGTCAACGATTCCATTACTGTCTATAAGGTTCTGAAACAGTGAGTATTTGTGGATTGTGTTAAGGTGCTCGTCAAGAATGTTGATTGAGCGTGTACCTGATTCGTTAGCTTGTATTGTGTACATAATTTATTATGGTTATAGTTATTTTGTTTTAGCAAAGATAGCAATAAATTTGAACTTTATGTGGAAAATATGTAAAAAGAGCACAAAAAAGCCGTAATCAACATTCTTTGTGTGATTACGGCGCATTAGTTTTCAACTGCGTTGGTGCATTGACCAACCTGATGTCCTGATCTCTTAGATTGCATAAGGGTTGTTCATTAAGTTCATACCATTAGCGTTCAAGCCCTTGAAAAACTCCTTTGCAAATCTTACTGCGAATTTAATCATTGTATTCATATCTCTTAAAATTTAAATTGTTTGTAACTCTTTTTTCTCTTTTCTTCTTTCTTAATACATTTTGCTTCTGTCAGCCCACTTCTCTTAGAAGTTGTAAGGATACATCATGTAGTTCTTACCGTTCTCGTTAAGACCTTCTTTGATGATCTTCTTAACCTTAGCTGCTACAAATTTCATTTTCTTCATAAAGCTTCTTTTTTAAGTTAATACTCAATGTCTTTCTGTTTGACATTGCAAAGATACGAATGAAATATGTTTTACAACATAAAATTGTGAGAAATATATAAAAAAGCACCGTTTTCTTGATAATAGTCAAGAAAACGGTGCTTTAAAAGTATGTTTTATAACATTATTTTATCTTTTCCGTTGTGCAATGGTCAGCGATGCATATTCATCCCACTCGTTGTATGTAACGTCAAAGTCGCCTTCGTTGTTTATGTATTCAACTCGGATTCCGCCTGCTCTTTCCTGTTCTTCGCCTGGCTCATAGCCGCGTCCCTTAAAATATTTCAGAATCTGCTTGAATGCTTTCTTGTTTGAGTGCATGTAGTTAATTTGATTTCCCTGAACCGGGTCGTATTCTATCGTAACGGTTGCGTATGGCGAATCGTTAACCTTCATGCTGTTGTCTTCGGAAACTGTAACGTTCTTTGCCCATACAATTCGCTTCGGACCATTCTCTTCGGTCTGAAACTGATATTGCAGACCTCGTGGACTAAGGAAGTTTGTTGCCTGTCTCAGCGATTTGTCCATCAGTGCAATAAGGTCTTCTGCATAGATGTCCTGAGCCTGAATAAACGTAGACGATAGGCAGAATATAAGGAGTGCAATGTATTTTTTCATCTTCTTAAACTTTTTAGAGTTGTACAATAGTTCGTTTTAATGCGCATATGCAAATATACAAATATTTTTTTCAATTGCTTGTTTTGAAAAATAAAAAACACCAACAAAGTTATTGTTGATGTTTTCTGTGGGCAGGGACGGATTCGAACCGCCGAAGCCGTGAAGCAACAGATTTACAGTCTGCCCGTTTTAACCACTTACCTACCTACCCGGCCGCTTTATTTTTCAAAAGCGATGCAAAGATAGCACTTATTTTTGAAACAGCCAAGAAAATATTGGTATATTTTTCAGAATAATGCTTTTCAAATTAAAAGTTCACCATTTTTATGGCAGTAACGGCGCATTCATCGCCCTTGTTTCCAAGTCTTCCACCTGCGCGTTCTTCGGCTTGCTCCATGTTGTTGGTTGTAAGAAGTCCGTAGATAACAGGAATCTCGCCCTCGGTATTGAGTTGAGCCAATCCCTGAGTTGTGCCAGCGCAGATGTAGTCGAAGTGCGGTGTGTCGCCTCTAACAACGCAGCCTATGGCGATAACGGCGTCGAACTTTCCGCTCTTGCTCATCTTCTGAGCACCGTAGATAAGTTCGAAACTTCCCGGAACCATCTTCATTTCAATGTCGTCTTCCTTAACACCATGCTTCAGGAGAGTGTTGCGTGCTCCCTCGGCAAGTGCAAATGTTATGTTGCTGTTCCACTCGGCAACAACGATGCCGAACTTCTTGCCCTCGGCATTTGGAACTGAATCGAAGTCGTAATCCGACAGATTGTGATATTTTGTAGCCATATTAGTTTTTTGTTTGTGGGTTGAAAAATTAAAAGGTGCGTTCTATTGTCAGAGCGCACCTTGATTATTTATAATATAAGGTATATTATTTAATATTTGCCTTTGCGCGCTCAATGTACTTGTCGATATCCTGAGCCTGCATTGACTGAACATACTTTGTCTTGATCTGCTCGTAGCACTCAAGTGCCTCCTTGTAGTTGTTCTGACTTTCGAGAATCTCGCCTGCCTGAACAAGGAAGATTGGGCTGAGAGAGTTGTTGTCGGCCTTGCTTGCAGCCTTCTTGAGGGTGCTTACAGCCTTGTCGTACTCTTTGAGTTGTGCGTAGCAGTTGCCCAGTGTTCCGAGTGCTGAAGGACCAACCATCTGGTCTTTTCCGTCGAAGTCCTCAAGATATTTTACAGCCTCTTTGTACTTGCCTGTCTGTGCGTAGCAGATGCCTGCGTAAGCGTTTGCAAGGTTTGCAGCATCGGTGCAGCCGTATGTGTCGATGATTGAAAGGAAGCCCGGAGTGCCTTTGTCGCCCTTCAGAGCCTTCTCAAAATCGCCCTCGTTAAAAAGTTGCTGTGGCTTTGCAAGCTCTGTTGATGCCTTAATCTCGCGAGGACCGAAATAGAATTCCTTGCTAAGGAAGAAGGCCGCAATCACTGCAAGAACAGCGCCTGTTCCTATAAGCAGACCCTTCTTGTGGTCGCTGATGAATGCCTCAGACTTAGAGATGGTCTCTGCAAATCCGTTGCTCTCATCATTGTGCTGCTCGTTAGCAGCAGTCTCTTTCAGATTGTTATTTTCTGCCATTATTTTTTATTTTTTATTATTTTCTTAGTTTTAGCCTCTATGTCGGCGTGCAAAAATAGTTTTTTTATTCCGATTGATGAAATTTATTTGCAGTTTTTTTACTTTTTCTTGAAGATTAAGTTTATTTTTGCAGTCCGAACAAATGATGATATGCAGTTAAACCATATTTCGATTTTAAACTACAAGAATATACAGGAAGCAGATTTGTCGTTGTCGCCCAAACTGAATTGTTTCATCGGCAGCAACGGCGAGGGAAAGACGAACATACTCGATGCGGTGTATTTCCTCTCATTCTGCAAGAGCGCAAACAATTCTGTAGATTCGCAGGTAATCCGCCACGGTGATGACTTCTTCGTTATTCAGGGACAGTATGTTTCTGAGCAAGATGATGCCGAGGATATATACTGCGGAATGAAGCGCGGCACGAAGAAGCGTTTCAGACGCAACAAGAAGGATTACAAGAAGTTGAGCGAGCATATCGGACTTATTCCGCTGGTGATGGTGTCACCCGACGATGCTGAACTTATCTCGGGCGGAAGTGAGGTTAGGCGTAAGTTTATGGATGTCGTAATATCGCAGTACGACCGCGAATATCTCGACGCGCTAATCCGTTATAATAAAGCACTTTTGCAGCGAAACACTCTGCTGAAGATGGAAGAAGAGCCTGACTGGACACTCGTCTCGTTGTGGGAAGAACAGATGGCTATCGAAGGTGACAAGATTTTCAGGGCGAGAACCGAGTTTATCTCGGCGTTCATGCCTATTTTTCAGAAGTTTTATCAACTAATATCGTCAGAGCACGAGACTGTTGAACTCGAATATGTTTCGCACGGACAGAGAGGCAATCTGCTTGATGTAATACAGCGCGATAGGGCCAAGGACAGAATTGTCGGATATTCGCTTCATGGCATTCACAAGGACGATTTGATAATGTCGCTCGGCGGATTTCCGCTAAAGAAGGAAGGCTCGCAAGGACAGTGCAAGACATTTGTCGTTGCGCTGAAGTTTGCGCAGTTCGATTTTCTCCGCCGAACAGGTAGAAAGACGACTCCGATTCTGCTGCTCGATGATATTTTCGACAAACTCGATGCGCGTAGGGTAGAGCAGATTGTAAAACTTGTGGCGAGCGATGAATTTGGTCAGACATTTATAACCGACACAAACAAGGATAATCTCGATGCCATTCTGTCGAGCATGAATGGCGAGTATAAACTATTTGATGTGTCGGCAGGCGAAATAAAAGAAAGACATGTTTAGACGAAAGGAACAGTCGATAGGCGAGGTGCTGAATTTTTTCTTGCGCCAGAATGGACTTGAATCTCCGCTAAACGAGTTTCATCTGATGAACTCGGCATGGCGCGATGTTCTGGGCAATGCCATTATGCGCTACACGGGCGATATGTTCATCAAAAATCAGACTTTGCATGTCGAGATTAAGTCGCCGGCTCTGAAGCACGACTTGTTTCTTCGTCGCGACAGACTTGTGCAGCAACTCAATGAAAAAGTTGGCGCTCAGGTTATTACGTCTATAATGTTCCACTGATGACTTCGTGCATCTTGATGTCGTGCTCTTCGTATGGCAGTTTGTCTAAAAACTGAAACGGAAAGCATATTCCAATTCGGTAGACATCGGGCATCTGGCACAGAAGTTTGTCGTAATATCCCTTTCCACGTCCAAGTCTGTTGTTCTCTCGGTCGAATCCAACTCCGGGAACAATGGCAACATCAATTTCTTTAAGGTTTGTAAACGGCTCTCCGCATGGCTCAAGAATGTTGAAACTGCCAAGTTTCAGGTCGTTGTCGCCGGTGTATCTTCTTATTTCAAGAACATCGCCAACCACGACAGGAAGTAGAACCGTCTTCTTCTCTGCCAACGATTTTACAAAATCGTGCGTGTTCACCTCGTCTGGAAGCGAGTGATATAGCAGAATTGTCTTTGCATCGCTGAAGTGACGGTTACTTGCAAGTTGCTCCAACACTTGGTTAGAGTATTGGAGCAACTGCTGTGGAGTATACTGCTTCTTGACCGAAGCAATATGTTTTCTTATTTCTTTTTTGTTCATTCGAATTGCGAAATTGCTTTCTTTACGGTTGCGTCTTGCTTGTTCTTGAACTCTATGTAACTTTCGATGTCAAGCATATTGTAGATTACGCTTCCGATGAGTGTGTTCTCGAACAGGTTGTAACTTTTCTGAATCATCAGATTTCTGCGTTTCAAGCCTTTCTTCTCGGCATAGTTTACGAACTGATGAACCAATCCCTGATTTTTCAGATACTTGGCGAGTTCGCTGCTTGTGCCGTATTTCTGCATTTTTTCGCGGTTCTCGTCGGTGTACTGATATGCAAATTCGAGCACAAGACCTGAGTTTACGGATTCTCTATAATATGATGTTATAGATGTTGTGTCTTCTGGCACGAAGATATCTGGCATGATGCCACCACCACCGTAAACCGTGCGTCCTTTCAGTGTCTTGAACTTAGGACCGTTCTGCTTTATGCTGTCCTGTGAGAAGAATTCTCCTCGCTCGTATCTGGTAATCAAGTCCATCTCGTAGTTTTCGTCGTGTCCCTTTTCGTAAGGTTTTTGGATACATCTGCCCGAAGGACTGTAATATCTTGCTATCGTCAGACGGATTACTGAGCCGTCGCGGAAGCCCATAGGCTGTTGAACCAGACCTTTTCCAAATGAGCGGCGGCCGATGATATCAGCGCGGTCGTTGTCTTGCATTGCTCCGGCAAAAATCTCGCTTGCCGATGCGCTGCCTTCGTCAATCAGTACGCACAGCGGAATGTTTCTGTATGCGCCTTTTCCGTCGCTTCGGTAATCCTTGCGAGGATGCTTTCTGCCTTGCGTGTAAACGATAAGCTGGTTTTTCTGCAAGAATTCGTTCGACATGTTTATGGCTGCGTCCATTATTCCGCCTGTATTTCCGCGAAGGTCGATGATGAGCTGTTTCATTCCAAGTTGACTGAGTTGTGCGAGGGCAATCATCATTTCTGAATATGTTGTCTCGGCAAACTTGTTAATCTTCAGATAGCCAACGGTTGGGGTGATGAGGTAAGAGGCATCAACGCTTCTGACAGGAATATCGCCACGGATTATGGTGAAGTAGAGCGTTTTGTTAACTCCGCGACGCTTGATGCCCAATTTAACCTTGCTGTCCTTAGGACCTTTCAGACGGCGCATTGCCTCTTGGTTAGTGACTTCTTTGCCAACGAAAGGCTTTCCGTCTACTGAGATGATTCGGTCACCCGGCATGATGCCAATCTTCTCCGAAGGGCCTCCCTTAATCACGTTGTTCACATGGATTGTGTCCTTGCGGATTGTAAACTGAATACCGATTCCGCTGAAACTGCCTTTCAAATCATCGTCGGCAGCCTGCGCGTCTTTTGCGCTGATGTAGACAGAGTGGGGGTCGAGTTCCGACAGAATCTCGGACATCGAATTCTCAACAAGTTCGGCTTCATCTACTGAATCAACGTACTGGTCTTCGATTATTCTCAGAAGGTCGTTTAGTTTATTGGAAGATGTGTTTATTATACCTAATCTGTTGCCAGTGAAGTGGTTGGTGTAGAACATTCCGATGATGATGCCCACAACAATGCTCACGGCTATTATCAGAGGTACGAAACGTGGTGAACGGTTATTGCTCATAGTGCTTAACTTTTTCTCTTTTTACTCTTATTTTTCTTCGTGAACATCGAGGAAAACTACCTCGATGCCTGCTCTCTCAAGAAGTTCGATTCCGTCGCTCAGACGATATTTCTCGCCGTAGACAACTCTTTTTATGCCAGCCTGAATAATCAGTTTGGCACATTCTATGCATGGCGATGCCGTTACATAGAGTGTTGCTCCCTCGCTGCAACTGTTGCTCGTGCGTGCCAGTTTGGTTATTGCGTTAGCCTCGGCATGCAGAACGTAGGGGAATGTTACGTTGTTCTCGTCCTCGCAGACATTCGGAAATCCCGACGGAGTGCCGTTGTATCCGTCGGAAATTATCATGTTGTTCTTAACCATCAAGGCTCCGACCTGACGGCGTTTGCAATACGAGTTCTCGGCCCAGATGCGGGCCATTCTCATGTATCTCGAATCGAGTTCTTCTTTTTTGTTCATAGTTTATATAATGGCGTTACGCTTCAGCAGGGCATCGATGCTTGGCTCTTGTCCGCGGAAACGCTTGTAAAGTTCCATCGGATGCTCTGTTCCGCCTTTCGAAAGAACCTCGCGGCGGAATTTCTCTGCTGTTTCTGTGTTGAATATGCCTGTCTGCTTGAAGAGCGAGAAGGCATCGGCATCAAGCACCTCTGCCCATTTGTAACTGTAATATCCTGCTGAGTATCCGCCGCTCATGATGTGTCCGAACTGAACGGTCATGCAACTTTCTGGGATGACAGGCAAAACCTGAGCCTCTTTCCATGCGTTCTGCTCGAATGTCTTGATGTCCTCGTCGAAAGCCTCGGTCTTTGTATAATAAGCCATGTCGAGGAGTCCGAAACTCACTTGTCTGAGACATGCGTATGCGCAGTTGAAGTTTCGGCTTGCGATGATTCTGTCAATCAATTCCGAAG
>JAEEGF012016411.1_pt1 | contig 31514 bp, 22 predicted proteins | sample 9134171 | NCBI WGS metagenome assembly JAEEGF01 (sample SAMN16246542, study PRJNA631951) | gut metagenome | biome: gut microbiome; feature: rumen; material: AP-attached | host: Bos | place: Iran: Karaj | collected 2018-10 | reverse complement strand
AAGTACCGAATATTTATCACATGAACTCTTTGAAGCATAATCTTTTGGATTATACAGATGACGACAAGTTCGATGTTATTCTGATGAATCCTCCATATGGTGGTCATGAGGATAAGTCTATTCAGGGATTTTTCCCGGATGACCTGGCTTCATCTGAAACAGCTGATCTCTTCATGTCCGTCATTATGTATCGTTTGAAAAAAAACGGAAGGGCTGCTGTTGTTGTGCCGGATGGATTCCTCTTCGGTCTTGATAATGCCAAGGTAGCGATCAAAACAAAGCTACTTACTGAGTTCAATTTGCATACTGTTATCAGATTACCGGGATCTGTGTTCAGTCCGTATACATCTATTTCAACCAATCTTTTGTTCTTTGATAACAAAAAGCCTTCAGGTGATGTTTGGTTTTATAGAGTTGATATGCCTTCCGATAGAAAGCACTTCTCTAAGACAAAACCTATGGAACTGAAGCATTTCGACGATGCAATAGCATGGTGGAATGATAGAAAAAAAATAGACCTTGAAGACGGACCGAAAGCAAAGAGGTATTCGGCAGATTATCTTGTGAAAGATCAGGGATGTAATATTGATCTTTGTGGATATCCTCATGAAGAAGAGGAGATATTGGATCCTCTTGATACAATCAGAAACTATCAGGAGAAGAGAACGACTCTAAATGCTGAGATAGACAAAGTTCTTGCGGAACTTGAATCATTACTACCGGGAGGTGTTGAGGAATGAAGCCTGAACAGCTGAAATACAGCATATTAAAAAAGGCTTTTTCTGGTCAGCTTGTAATGGTAGATCCTAATAGTGAAAAGCCTAAAGTCAAAGCAGTGGAGCTTGAGGAAACACCGTTTGACATTCCTGATGATTGGTTTTGGAGTAATTTAGGCAACTGTTGTGAAATGTATACAGGCAACAGTATATCCGAGACTGTAAAGAAAACTAAGTATGCGGGCTTGAAAGAAGGATATGATTATATTGCGACTAAAGATGTCACATTCGAGCATACAATAGAATACGATAATGGCGTAAGGATTCCTGTTGATGACGATTTCAGAATAGCCTATAACGGTTCTGTTCTTATGTGTATAGAGGGTGGAAGTGCAGGAAGAAAGATTGGAATCCTTGATAGGGATGTATGCTTTGGAAATAAATTATGCACTTTCAATTCTAAAGAGATTGTTAATAGATATATTTATTACTATCTCCAAAGCTATGAGTTTAAGGCATTTTTTATGGATAATATGTCCGGAATTATTGGCGGCGTAAGTATAAAAAAACTTAAAGAGCTTCCAATTCCGGTGCCTACTGTGCCTGAGCAAAAAGCAATAGTTGCCAAGATAGAGGAACTTCTACCTTATGTAGACCGCTATGCCGAGGCTTATGAGAAGCTGGAACAGTTTAATGCCAAGTTCCCGGAGGATATGAAGAAGTCTATCCTTCAATATGCAATTGGTAGAGCAGAGAGCTGAAGAAGGAACGGCTGAAGAACTGTATCAGCAGATTAAGAAAGAAAAGCATAAGCTAATACAGGAAGGAAAAACAAAGAAAGGAAAGCCTTTTGCGGAAATCTTGGGGGATGAGATACCATTTGATATTCCAGAGAGTTGGAAGTGGGTTAGATTGATTGATGTAGTAGTGGATAAACCTACAAATGGTTATTCGCCTAAAGGTGTTGATTATGTCACGAACTATAAGAACCTTACACTGACAGCAACTACCGCAGGATATTTTAAATATGATGCGTTTAAATATGTTGATATTTCAGGAGAAGAAGCAGAAAAATATTGGTTAAAGCATAATGACATATTAGTTCAGCGTAGCAATTCGAGAGAATTAGTAGGAACCAGTTGTATATATGACGGTAACGATGACAAATATATATATCCTGACCTGATGATGCGGTTTCACACCATGCCAAACATATGTGTACAGTATATTGATTATGTATTGAAGTCGCCCTTTGTAAGACAATATTATTCAAAAAATGCGACAGGAACTTCAGAAAGCATGCCTAAAATAAATCAGGCAATAGTTTCATCCACTTTAATTCCGTTGCCACCTTTGGCGGAGCAATATCGAATTACTGCAAAGATCGAAGAACTTCTGCCTTATTGCGACAAACTGAATAAGTAGTATTTATACGGAGATGGGAACTTAGTCCATCTCCGCTATTTTTATGTATTTATATACTGAAGCACGGGAACAATCCATAATACGAGCCATCTCAGATATATTGATATTGCCTGTCTTATACATCTGATAATATTTCCAGAACTATTTTTTAAATTCAAAATATTATGATACATATAGGTTGCATTAAGTATGTCAAAAAGCAATAGCGAAAATCGGTGGAAGTGCTCGATTTTTCGGTATTTGAAAAAAAGTAAAAAATAATGGACTTTTTGAAAATCCACTTCAAATGCCCGAAAATACTGATAAAGTACATTTTATAAAAAGTGTACTTTATTTTTATTATAGTCAAATAAATAACCATAAATAAAGTTCATTTTTAATGCTTGCCAAATGATAAATGATAGAATAATAAAGTAAAATTATAAATTCTAAATATCCATATATATTTTTCCCAATTTCGAAATAAAATATGATAGAATTATCTTATAAATTAATGATCGGATAAAGCAATAAATTTATACAACTTTCAAACATTCGTCTCTAGGATAGGAGGAATGCTTATGACTATATATAAATGTAAAATGTGCGGTGGGAATCTAGAAATAAAAGATGGTGATTTAACATGTACATGCGAGTATTGTGGAACTAAACAAACCTTGCCCAAACTCACCTCTGAAATAAAAGCCAATCTTTACGACCGAGCAAATCATTTTCGTAGAAATAATGATTTTGACAAAGCCATGAGTATCTATGAAAAAATTCTAAACGAGGATAAGACCGATGCAGAAGCATATTGGTCTTTGGTTTTATGTCTTTACGGAATCGAGTACGTCAAAGATCCTCAAACAGGTAAAATGATTCCAACTATTAACAGAACTCAGTACACATCTATCTATTCTGACGAAAACTACAAATCAGCAATTCATTACGCAGATTCTATGCAGAAATCCATATATAAAGAAGAAGCAAAAACTATAGATTCCATACAAAAGAACATTCTGGAGATTTCAAAAAAAGAAGAACCTTTCGACATTTTCATCTGCTATAAAGAAACTGATGATAGTGGAAGAAGAACTCCTGATTCCGTACTTGCAAATGACTTATATCATCAGTTAACAATCGAGGGTTACAAAGTATTTTTCTCTCGAATCACATTAGAAGACAAACTGGGCACTGCTTATGAACCGTATATTTTTGCTGCTCTTAACAGTTCTAAAGTTATGGTTGTAATTGGCACAAAACCTGAATATTTCAACGCAGTATGGGTAAAAAACGAATGGAGCAGATATCTCACTTTAATCAAAAACGGGGAAGATAAAACTCTGATTCCTGCTTATCGTGATATGGACCCTTATGATTTACCTGAAGATTTCAGTCACCTTCAGGCACTTGATATGTCTAAACTTGGCTTTATGCAGGACTTAATCCGAGGCATCAAAAAAATTGTAACTCAGAATACTATTCCACAAAACGAAAAAGTAATTAACTCAAATACTGATTTACAACAACAATTGGAAATGCTCCAACAACAATTAAAACAACAACAGTTGCAATCCAACAGCAATATAACTGCGTTACTTCAACGTGGGAATATGGCTTTGGAAGATAAAGACTGGAAAAAATCTGATGATTTTTTTGAAGAAGTGTTAAATCAGGATGCCCAATGTGCTGAGGCATATTTAGGAAAATTACTTGCAAAAAACACTTCCACAACTTTCGACGAATACATTGATAGCATCATAAATAAATATGATAAACCAGAAACAAAAATGATTGAAGTTTGTAAACCAAATCAAAATCACATTGAAAAAATAGCAAATGAATATTATATTCCAAGCTATTATGAAAAGAAAGATATAATAGCTGAATACTATAAATTTGATAGAACTATTGAAATAATTGATATAAATTCCATTTTAAAAAATAAAGATGATGCAATTAATCATATTAAGCAAGATTCTTTATTTAAGAGAACACAACAGTATGCCAACAATAAAACTTTAGAAATAATAAATTCAGGATTAGCAAAAATAAACGAGCATTATGAACAAAATCGTGAAACAGCTGAAAAACACAATAAAAATGAAATTTTCAATCTAACTGATAAATATAATAAACATATAAAAGCAACTGATGAAATAATAAAGAAAAATAAGGTGAAAGCAATAGAACTTATGGAGCAAAATTATCAAAGAGCTATTGAAATGTTTAATATTGCAAACTCATTATGGGATTACAACAGTGTAAAAACAGAATTTATGAATCTAGCAGAATACAAGAATGCAACTGAATTCATACAAAAATGTAACGATTATATAGAAATGTATAAAAAAAATCAAGTATATTATGATCTTGAAAAAGTAATAGCTTTTGAAAAAAGCAAGAGGAAACAAGATACAGTAGTTATTGCTATTTTTATAGTAGTCCCGATTATACTTATATTAGTCATAATCATTATAAATAATTTCTAATATTATTATTTTTTTATTGTTCTACATATCAGAATAAATATATATGATAAATTAGTATTGTGGAAAACGGTCGGATAATTTGACAAAATACAACTACATTTAATATCGTCTCTATACCCGGATTCAAATGAATTAATATACAAATGTAATGAACAAATAAGAATAATGACTGAAAATGAAAAGAAATCCAAAACAAAAAAGAAAAAATTATTTATAAGTGCAATTACATTTTTATTATCATTCTCAATAATAATATATATCTATATTCCATTAAGATTACTACAAGATAACTATAATAAATCAGTTAAACAATTAAATTCTATATCTGCTGGTTCATATCATACAGTTGCACTTAAATCTGATAGTACCGTTGTAGCTGTTGGTGATAATGAAGATAACCAATGTAGCATATCGGATTGAGAAAATATCGAATTTCCCAAAATGAAATAATTAAACAGAAGGAGGTACACAACCATGTTAATAAACAAAGGAAAAGATGATGAAATGATTAGCGTAATAAAACATGAGGGAAACAATGATGTATTCATTTGGAAACATCCAATTGAAGATTTCAATTATGGAACTCAATTAATAGTACACGAGAGTCAGGAAGCTATATTCTTTAGAGACGGACAGGCCTTGGACTTATTTGGTCCGGGACGTTATACACTTGAAAACCAGCAGTTACCACTTCTTCAAAATGCATACAATATTCCTTCAAACTCTGCTGATGCATTCCATTCGGAAGTTTATTTCATTAACAAAACTGTACAAATGTCCATTAAATGGGGAACTCCTGACAAAGTGCGTTTTATTGATCCACTCAGTAATACGCCACTTGAACTTGGAGCATCAGGAACTATGAACTTACAAGTTCATAATTCTAGAAAATTGCTAGTAAAATTAGTAGGAACAACATCCGGCATTGCATGGGACGATAGTAGCCAATACGCTAAGTCATTGCAAGAATCTTTCAGACCAATGATTGCAAATGCAGTAAAATCAAATCTTCCTGCGATTATTAAAAATGAATCAATTGATTTGTTAGAGATTGATGAAAAGTTAGATTTAATTTCAAATGATTTGAAATTAAAGGTTAATCCTGAATTTGAGGAGTACGGTCTTACTATTCCACAGTTCTACGTAACCAATATCGTATTACCTGAAAACGACCCTAATTTCAAGAGAATAAGAGAACTACATACCATATCGCTCCAAACCAGAATGATTCAGGCTGAGGCAACAGTAAAATATGCACAGGCTGAAAGTGAAGCTAAGTATAAAGCTGCGCAAGAGCAAAGTAAAGCAACTATTGAAGCAGCACATCGAGAAGCTGAATTACAAAGGCAATTAACAGAAACCGAGATTGCAAAACGTGAAGCTGAACGAAGAATTATTGCTTCACAGGCTGAAGCCCAAGCTGCAAAGTTGCAAGGCTTAGCAGAAGCAGAAGTAATGCGTGCTAAAGGTTATTCAGAAAAAGATGTTATTCAGGCTGAAGTTCAAAAAGCTTATGCCGAAGGTATTGGTAATATGGGACCTTCCATTTCCGGTGGTGGAGGAGGAAGTATTGTTGGTGATGTTTTGGGACTGGGTGTTGGAATTGCAGCTGCAGGAAATATTGCCCCTCAAGTTTCAGAAATGATAAAAGGAATATCACCAAATAATAATTCAACTAATACCATTCCTACTCAACCACAGATAAACTTTGACACATGGCAATGTAGCTGTGGAAATGCAAATGCAACAGGAAATTTCTGCAACATGTGCGGAGTAAAGAAACCTGAGCAAAATATAATATCTGATGCTTGGGATTGCAGTTGTGGTAACACGGGTATTATCGGCAACTTCTGTAACATGTGCGGCAAAAAGAGAGGAGAATAAACTATGAGTAAAAACGAAATAAGAACTTATGTTGTTTTATGTATTATATTTATTGCATTTTCTTCAATTGCATTTGCTGCTCCATTTGATAAAAATACAGTCTTTGGGGTTGCCTATCTGTTTGGTGTATTATCAATTTTAGTACAAATTTATGTTTACAAAGTGGCATACATTGAAAAAGGTAATGCAAGAAGTGCATTCTACGGACTTCCGATAATCAATATTGGTCTAACATATATAACTGTGCAGATCATAGTTAGTATTATTGAAATGATAATAGCGAAAGAGATTCCTTTATGGCCTGTAATTATCGCAAACGTAATTATTCTAGCAATAGCATCTGTTGGTTGTATTGCAGCCGAAACAGTAAGAGATGAGATTGTCCGACAGGACACCAATGATATACAAAACAAAGTCCAGATCATGAGAGAACTCCAATCCATTTCAGGTTCTCTTGTAACTCTGTGCACAGATGATAATCTGAAAAAAGAGATCCAAAAACTAGCTGATGAATTTCGATACAGTGATCCAGTTTCAAGTGAGCAAACCTCTGATCTTGAAAACCAGCTAAAATCAAAATTGAATGAACTTCAAAAATTAATAAGCGCAGGCAACTTTGATAATTCAAAAGGGCTGTGTGCTGATATTCTATCAACATTAACTGAAAGAAACAGAATCTGTAAGAATAGCAAATAGTTTATTAATAATTGAAGGGCGGATGAGCGTATGGCAATACTTAAATGTAAAATGTGCGGTGGTGAATTACACTTTGAACCTGATTCAACCATCTGTGAATGTGAATACTGTGGTACTAAACAAACAATCCCCAAAATCGATAACGAAAAGAAAATGACGCTCTACGAGCGAGCAAACAGACTTCGCTTCAATTGTGAGTTTGATAAAGCTGCAAGCGTATACGAGAATATTATTGCTGATTTTCACGAAGAAGCAGAAGCATACTGGGGATTAGTATTGTGCAAGTACGGAATCGAATATGTCGATGATCCTGTAACAGCAAAAAAGATTCCGACATGTCACAGATCTTCCTTTGACAGTCTGGCTGACGATGCTGACTTTGAAATGGTTATGGAATATTCTGATTCGACAAGCAGAAAAGTATATCGTGAAGAAGCAAAAACAATTGAAAATATTAGGAAAAGCATTATTGAAATTTCAGGAAAAGAATCTCCTTACGATATTTTTATCTGTTACAAAGAGACTGATGAAAACGGTGAGAGAACTATTGATAGTGTTATGGCTCAGGATATCTATGAGCAACTGGCATCGAAAGGTTACCGCGTATTTTTTTCCAGAATATCTTTAGAGGACAAAGTAGGAGTAGAGTATGAGCCATATATCTTTGCTGCATTGCAATCGGCCAAAATAATGCTGGCAATTGGCACTGATTATGACTATTTTAACGCTGTCTGGGTAAAAAATGAGTGGAGCCGCTTCTTAAAATTAATGGTTCACGATAAATCTAAGTATCTGATTCCATGTTTCAAAAATATTGATGCTTTTGATATTCCAAAAGAATTTGCACGGCTTCAGGCTCAAGACCTCGGAAAAGTTGGTGCAATTCAAGATTTACTTCGTGGAATCGACAAACTTATTAAGCCGAACTCTTCAATAACAGAAAACAATGATACCATAAAAGAGACAATCCCTATAGTTGTCCATGAAGGCAAGAATTCTGACGCTTTACTTAAGCGTGGAAAGATGGCATTAGAAGATAAAGATTGGATAAATGCCGAAAAATACTTTGATCAAGTATTAGATATGAATGCAGAGTGTGGAGAAGCATATTGGGGATTAGCTCTGGCAACAGCACAGTGTTCTGACAATGAAGAATTTTCGAAATTATATTCAAATGGTTTAGAGGAACTCAAAAAAAATTTTCAAATTTTCACAAAATTTGAAAATAATTATAAAAGAGCAATTCAATTTGGAGGCAAAGAATTCTCTGATCTTATTAACAGACTTGAAGATTATAAGTTAGAGCAATTAGAATATGAGAAGACAATCCGATTGGAATTAGAATATTTGAGGGAAGATAGATTAAAATACTCAATATTATGTAATCAAATTATTACATCAAAAGGAAATATAACTTTGGCGCTAAAAAGTGATGGAAAACTATTAATCAGTGGAATGGCTTCATCAAATCAATATTCTAATTTGTTAACTTGGAAAGATATTATTATGATTTCAACAAGCAGAAATCATACAATAGGCTTAAAATCTGATAGCACTGTCGTTTCTACCGGATTTAATGAGTACGGACAGTGTGCTGTTTCTGATTGGTCAGGTATTATTCAAATTGCTTGTGGTGATAATTTCACAATAGGATTAAAAAACAATGGAACAGTTGTTTCCACCGGCAACAATCAATATGGACAATGTAATATTTCTAATTGGTCTGATATCATTCAAATCGCTTGTGGTGATTATTTCACATTAGGATTAAAAAAAGACGGCATGGTCGTTTCTACAGGTTCAAACAAACATGGACCATGTAATGTTTCTAATTGGTCTGGCATCATTTATATTGCTTGTGGAGCTGATTTTTCATTAGGACTAAGAAGCGATGGAACTGTTGTCTCTACAGGTTACAACGAATCTGGGCAATGCAATGTTTCTGGTTGGCATGACATTATTTCTATTGCTTGTGGACTTGATCATGCAGTTGCAATTAAAGAAGATGGCAAATTAATCGCTACCGGCTCAAATATGAAGAAACAATGTAATGTCACCGATTGGTCTGATATTGTTTTTATTGCATGTAATGATACTAATACTATTGGCATCAAAAAAAATGGATTATTAATATCAACATCCAATGCCCCTAAATCATATAATTTTGTTGCTTATTATCAACATAAACAAAGTCTCTTTGGAAATATCGAAAACTTTAATAATTGCAAATTATTTAATAATATTTTAACTCTTGAAGTGGAAAGAAAAAAGGCTTTTAGCGATAGATTAAAGCATTTAAGAACCGAAAAAGAAAAACTCGAAAATAAATTGACTAATTTGCATGGTATTTTTTCATTTAGTAATCGTAAAATATTAGAAGAACAATTAGATGAAGTTGAAGATGAAATAAAAGTATTGAGTAACAGTAATCTATAAAAAATAGGAGAATTATATGGATATAAATATTAACAGCACTAAAAAACCACAAGTTTTATTATTAGGAAATGGATTGCTACAAGCATTTGGCGATACAGTTTCGTGGTCAGATTTAGTTAAACAAATGCATATAAATAGCAATGTAGACAAAGATCTATTATTTGCTAACATTCCTTTTCCTCTAGAAATAGTAATTAGAACAAACGATAACGTAGATACACAAATAAAAGATATAACTATATCTGACAATAATACATTTGCCAACAAATCCGTCACTCCTGAATTATATAAACGCTTAGAGAAACTGATTGACTGTGGTTTTGATCATATTCTAACAACAAATTATGGATATGAAATAGAAGCAGTTGCAATTGGCAAAAATAGCATTAACGATTATTCTTTAACAAAAGGAAAAGATCATACTGATATTGTTAAAAGAGCTGAAAATAAATTCTATCTACATACATATTACACATTCAACAACACAAATATATGGCACATTCATGGAGAAGGCAAAAATCCTAACAGTATTATCTTAGGACATTATTATTATGGAAATTTACTTACAAAATATAAAAAATATCTTGATTCTGTTGGATACAAATATGAATATCGTCAGCAACACAAACAACCACAAATAATAAATAGTTGGATTGACGCTTTCATTTTAGGCGACATATATATTTTAGGCTTAAGTATGGATTTTTCAGAGTTAGATTTATGGTGGCTAATCAACAGAAAAAAGAGAGAAAAAGCAAATACAGGAAATATTTATTTCTTTGAACCAAATGATTGCAACACCTTTAATACAAAAATCGAATTATTAAAATGTTACAATGTCACAGTTGAGAATTGTAATATTTCATTGATAAGAAATGATGATAATACAGAAAAGCCCGAATTGAATGTTAAGGAAAAAAATAATGAATTGTATAGACTGTTTTATGACGCGGCAATAGATAATATAATAAATAGGCAAAAAAATTATTTATGATTTTTTCTGTGGTTAGAATACAGCATTGTGCAAGTACAGAATCCTGTACGTTTTTTAGCAAATAAAGTACATTTTTTCAAAATTCTAGTTTTTACTTTTCGATATGGAAATAGTAGAATAAAGTACATTTTTCTGAAAAAAAAGTAAAAAATAATGGACTTTTTGAAAACACACTTCAAATGCCCGAAAATACTGATAAAGTACATTTTTTCAAAAGTGTACTTTATTTTTTTATCATCATAATTACTATAAATAATAAAGTCTATTTTCATTATCCCAATACGCTGAAAAACATTTCAAAATAAAGTCAATTATCTTTATAATATAATTGCAGACTGTTTTAGAAAAATGGTATAATAAAACCAATAATAGCATGCACGGATATAAAAAAACTAAATAACAATTTTTATCTATTTTAGATATATTGTCTAAATAATCCAGTTAATTACATAGACCCAAATGAAAAAATAGCAATTGCACTTCCTTTATTTACACTGGAAGTTGTTGTGGTTTGTTTACTCTTGGCGTTGGCAGTTGTAGTATCAATTGCAATATTGTCAGATCCTGATGTTCAATATTCCATAAGAAATGTTATTAGAACAGTTGGTGCCAAGATAAAGGGAAAAATAGGAGATTTTATTATAGAAGTAGGTCGAGCGCTTACATAAGCACAGGCAAAAAAGAAAAATAATACGTATGAAAGACATCACATAGTAGCGCGAAATGAGCCTTTGGCAAAGAAATCTGAAAGGTTGATTAACCGTGTCGGTATTTTTGTCAATGATTCTATTAATTTAGTGTATATTAAATATAATTTGCATAAACATATTCATACAAATTTATATCATGATATAGTATATGAATTGCTGTTATTAGGAAAGAATTCATATAAAAAGACATATGAAATATTGGGGTATATGAAAAATGTATTAAGAGCAGCTAGTGATGCAACACCATAGGAGGATAAAAATGGAATGTTTTAAATACTTATATAATCAATTTGTAGAAGCGATCAATTCTTGGAATGTAGATAAGATACGTGCAGTTTCTGTAATGGTATATTCAAACGAATGTTACGTTTACAGAGGAGTTAAAAATTTTTTTGAGGTTTCTATCGGATATATTCCGTGTTTTGGTGATTCTGATGTATTAGACACTGATGCACTTATAGATCGAGAAGAAGTAAGTGTAGTGGTTGATCCTTATGAAAAAGAAGATATTGGAGCCGCAAAAGTTTGGGATTGGTTACACAGTATTAAAGTTGAAAATATTGGATTTGAAGATGAAACTCAGATGTATGATGATGATTTAAATTATATAGGAAAAGGACCAAATGGATATTTTGAATTGTTGATGCTTGTTTCAGATGTAATGCGTGAGATACAGTCTAATGGAATTGTCAGTCAGAGATTTGATAAAACACCAGTGATTGTCCATGAGTTAAATTCTGCTTGGTATATAGAAGGTGCTACTAGAAATGCAAATCCTAATGGAGAAGCGGACGAGTTTTTGGATTATCTAACAAATTTCTTTCAATATTGTAAAGAATTATAAGCTTCTAGTGTATATTTGGAATTTTTAATACTATTCCTCTTTAAACATTAATATTTCCTATAATTATCTGATTAAAAAACTAATAATTCAAAAAATAAGTGAGTTGTAAAGTAAATTTGGGAATTATCAATTTAGAGAGTAATGATGAAGAGGAGGTCTGGAGAATTCTTTCTGCCGATTGTAATGAACAGCATTAGGTGTATCAAAAAATCACCGCAGTCCTATTCTTTAAATACAATTTGGTTACCATCAATACACACCGTATTTGGTACTGAATGGGATAATAAATTGACAGTTTATAATTATTATGGAGATAAAAGTATTCCTGAAATTTTTGATGATTACTATGATTTAGTAGATATCGATGAATTCCAAATTTATTATATGGGATTTATAATTAATCCAATAATATTGAATTAAGTTTTTACTAGGAGGTTAATATGCAAAAATCAAAAGACATTTTTAAAATTATTTTTATTATACTAGCGTCCACTATTTTCGTTCTGATAGTCGGGTTGATTATTCTCATATTCATTTCTAAAAATGAGTACAAAAATACTTCCAAAGCATTAGAAGAAAATTATTATATTTATGAAGACAGTAATACCAATACTTGTATAGTGAAATGTAAAAATTTAATGTATGAGATTAATGGACATATGTATAAGCGGAAAGCACCGTATGTATATTTTATTGTCGACAACGAAATTTCTGAAAACCAACTATCAATTTTACATAACCATAACCACGGAAACTATTATATTTCCCCCCACAATGAGGATGAGAAAGATATTGCGGTTTCGGTATATGCGAGACCAAATATCAATCAATTAACATTAGCACTGCGCAACAAAAAAACATCTTGGCCAATGAAAGAGAAATCGATAACTCTTAACAAAGCCAATGAATTTGTTGTTGAAATGCTGCTAAAAAACAAAATTAAATTCAAATATAATGATACTTCTTTAATATTTTTCTCTGAAAATGAATACAAAGTAGATTTGAAAGATGGAGCCAATGTAAATACTTATGACGTCATCGTAAAAGAACAAGAGGATGCTGCTCAAATATTAATTAAAGATCATGAAGCTGATATTTTAACCGGACAAATATATTTAAGCGGTTATGATTTCATTCTTGAAGCTGGCAAAAATAGTTTGGGAATTCCAAAAGGTGAAAAGTTGAAGTTTGACACTTTAGATTACGAATAGTTGTAAAGTAAATTTGGGAATTATCAATTTAGAGAGGTCAGTATGTACATAATAATACATAGACATGGAGAGGAAGAAAAATTTATTGGTACGTTTCAAGACAAAGACTTTGTAAATGAAGTCATTGAACGTTATAAACAATTTGAGGGATTCAATAAATATAAGGATGGATTTATTGTTCTTGAGCCACCTTATCGAGGTAAAGACATTCTTCAAAAAAGAGAGGTTGTTTATATAGTTGTATCTTACGAGTGGGATTATTCCATTTGGGATGATGGAGACGAAGTAGATGTTAGGTATCATATTATATTTGACAATGAAAAAAGTGCACAAAAATATCTTGATTCAATGAAAAAAGAAGAAAATCGGGACTATGAAATACAGGAAGTAATTTTGGATGCATGCTCTTGGGATGGAGGGTTTTATATTGCAGATTAGATATTAATCACTACTTAAAACGCCTCATTGTATTTCGAATATCATTTATTAACTAACTACCTTTCAACTCAATTTTTTGCCCTCAAATTTTCTAACTTTTTAAAAAATGCTAATAATTATTAATAACAAAATATAACAGGTTATAACCCGGGGAGCCCTTGTAAATAAAGGGCTCCTCGATGTTTTTATAACAATTAATAAAGTCATATAACAGTCTTTAAAATAGACTTAGGTCCGCAAGGTGTCAAGGATTCGAACTTCATTGCTCGTTGCACGCTGATGTAGACCAATTAGACAGAATTATTATTATGAAATTTAGTTTGTTATATAAAAGATTCTATTATATAATAGTTTCAGACTCTAAATAAGAAAGAATGAGGGTAAATGAGATGAGTAAAAAAGGTACAAAAACAAACAAAAAACCTGAAAACTCCGGTACAAACACTAATAAGACAAGTACCGAAAATGTCAAGGGTTTGACAACTGAGGAAGCTCTAGAGAGAGCAAAAGAAGGTAGGAATGTTCTTACTCAGGGTAAGAAGAAAAGTATATTTTCTATGATCTTTGAGCAGTTCGCATCTCCTCTTTTATTACTTTTAATTGCTGCCGCAGTAATTTCTATCGCTAATAAGGAATTAGTTGACGGTATTATCATTATCGTAGTTGTACTTGCAAATGTTATTATTGGTACGGTTCAGGAAGTATCCGCTGAGAAATCAGTTGAGGCGCTTAAACAGATTAATGCTTCAACTGCAATAGTTATCAGAGATGGAAAGCAGAAAGAAATACCAGCAGCAGACCTGGTTGTAGGCGACTACGTGATTCTTGAAGCAGGTCGTGTTATTCCTGCAGACCTTGCCCTGACAGATACAAGTTCATTGAAGATAAATGAATCTGCTCTGACAGGAGAGAGTGTTGCCGTAGAAAAAGACAGCAGAGAAAAGAGTAATGAAAAGACACCACTTGGTGACCGTAAGGATAAGGCGTTTATGTCTACTTTAGTGGAATATGGTCGTGGTGAAGGTGTTGTTGAAAAAATAGGTGACGATACAGAAATCGGTAAGATTTCAAGTATGTTGCACAAGATTACAAAGCAGGAGACTCCACTTCAGAAGAACTTGAACAGTATTTCATTAGTGCTTGGTATTGCAGGCGTAGTTCTTTGTCTTCTCATGATTATATGTCAGTATTTTGTTTACAAAACAGATATTATCGAAACTCTGATGATTTCCATTGCATTTGCAGTTGCAGTTATTCCTGAAGGACTTGCTACAGTTGTTACATTGGTTCTCTCGTCAGGTATTCAGAAGATGAGTAAGCGCAATGCCATTGTTAAGCAGATTCACGCAGTAGAAACACTTGGTGCCGTAAATGTTATCTGTTCTGATAAGACAGGAACACTTACACAGAACAAAATGACTGTTGTAAGATGGTACTTCCTTGGAGAAGAAGTTGACTCAGCAGATATCGAACTTAATAATCCTATATTTTCACACTTGCTTACAGGATTTTTGGCATGTAATGATGCAAAATATTCTTCAAAAACAGGGGAAGAAATCGGTGATCCTACTGAGACAGCATTTATTAAATATGCAAAAGATAACAAATTAGGTTATGACAGCATAATGGAAGGTATCACAAGATTTGATGAGATTCCTTTTGATTCAGACCGTAAGATGATGACTACATTAGATAAGATAGAAAAGAACGGTGAGACAAAGAATGTTTCATTCACGAAGGGTGCCATCGATTCTGTCATCGTAAGATGTAACCGTATTTTAGATGAAAACGGAGTTAGAGAGATTACTGCCGAAGATATTCTTAATGCCTCTAAGTCAGCAGAGAAGATGAGTTCTGAAGCACTTCGTGTATTGGCACTTGCTTACCGCGAGGGCGATACAGCTCCGCAGGAAAAAGACATGATATTCGTTGGTCTCTCTGCAATGATTGACCCTCCAAAGGAAGGGGTTAAGGAGACTGTTGATGAGTGTCACAATGCAGGTATCGAAGTTGCCATGATTACAGGTGACCACAAGATTACCGCATTTGCAATTGCAAAAGAACTTGATATAGCAACAGATATTGAACAGTGTATTTCCGGTGCGGAAATTGATGAGATGGATCCTGAGGAATTCAAAAAGACAGTTCTTAACTACAGAGTTTTTGCACGTGTTTCACCTGAGAATAAGGTGCAGATTGTGCAGGCATTCCAGTCTCATGGTAAGATTTGTTCGATGACAGGTGACGGTGTAAATGATGCGCCATCACTTAAAGCAGCTGATATTGGTGTAGCGATGGGTATCGGTGGTACTGAAGTTGCCAAAGATGCAGCGGAAATGATTCTTGTTGACGACAATTTCATCACTATAAAGAATGCGGTTATGGAAGGACGTAACCTCTTTAACAATATCAAGAAATCTGTAGTTTATTTATTACGTTCAAACTTCGGGGAAGTGGTACTTATGGCTTCAGCTATTTTTGCAGGACTTTCATCACCACTTTCCACAATACAGATTCTCTGGGTTAACCTTCTTACAGATACAGCACCTTCTCTTGCACTTGGTATGGACGTGGGTTCTGATTCAGTAATGAACGAAAAGCCAAGAGATGTAAAAGCCGGAATTCTTGATAGGGGCGACTATATTAACATTGTAATTCAGGGTGTAATCAGTGGTTGTGTTGCATTGCTTGCATTCTTACTTCCTGTAATTGTTAAATACGGAGCTTTTGATATTCTTGGACATTTAGGAAAAGATGCAGAACTTCTGCGACTCTGTAGAACTTACTGCTTTAGTACACTTGCAATAAACGAAATGCTTATGGCTTACGTATGTAAGACAACAGGTCGTCTTGCATTCTTTACTAAGGAATCATGGAACAATAAAGCACTTAACATTATTACTGTAGCCGGAATATTGTTACAGATTGGTGTTCTTGCTATTACACCACTTAGTAAGTTGCTTAAGCTTGCCCCTGTAAGTGTCGGCGATGTTGGGATAATCTTCTTAATTGCAGTGTCGGGTGTTATGATTAATGCCGCAATCACACTTGCAAAGGAAAGATTGCAGATAAAGAAAGACAGAAATATTTAAAAATTTATAAAAAACAATTAGTCAGGAACGTCTCAGGCGTTCTTGATTTTCTAAACACATTAATATCGCAAGGAGGAACCATGGAAGAGAACAATAATAACGTAGCAGCGGAAGAAGAGAATAAGTCATTCAAATTTATGAGTGAAAAGCAGTTTCTCAGAATGTGCATGTATGCAGTAGGCTGCATAATCATATGTACTATTTTTGCAAGAACCATATGGAATTGGGACGCTACAAAAGAAAAACTCGGAGGATTGTTATCAAGCCTTTCCCCTTTTTTAGTAGGTTTCTTTATAGCATATATTATGGGAAATCTGGCAAACAGCGTAGACAGACATATTTTGGTCAAACTGTTTCATATTGAGAGCCCGAGCCTTAGAAAAGGTTTGTCACTAATCATTTCATATGTGATTGTAATTGGAATCATAACCGGCGCACTGTTTTTTATCATACCTGCATTAATCACAAGTATCACAGATATGGCGGGAAGTATAAATGAACTCTATCTGAAGATGTTTGCCATGATAAATGATTTTTCGGAGAAACATCAGAATCCTACCATGGATTATATCAAAAAGGTTGTTCAGGACAGCATGCCACAGTACATCATAAAATTCAGAAACTGGGCTACCGGTATAGCACCAAACCTTGCAGGTGCCTCAATGTCTGTTCTGAAATGGATTCTCAATTTTATAGTTGCAATTATTGTTTCTGTATATATGCTTCTTGATAAGAACATTTTAGTGAGAAATGGCGAAAGAGTAATCTTTGCTTTGTTCAGTGAGAAAAAGGCAAATTATGTATGGCACACAATAGAAAAAGCAAACGAAATATTCAGCGGATTCATTATTGGAAAATCCATTGATTCGCTGATTATCGGAATTATATGTCTTGTTGCAATGAAGATTTTCAATATCGGAGAATCATATGCAGTTTTAATAAGTATCGTTGTTGGTCTGACAAATATGATTCCTTATTTTGGACCGTTCCTCGGAGGAATTCCAAGTATTCTGATTATTTTCCTTGCGGTATCACCAAAACAGGCACTTGCATTTTTAATACTTATTGTTGTATTGCAGCAGTTTGACGGTAATATCTTAGGACCATATATTCTTGGCGACAAGACAGGACTCAGACCAATCTGGATTATATTTGCAATCAGTGTGGGCGGCTGGCTTGGAGGCGTGGTCGGAATGTTCTTTGGAGTTCCGTGCGTAGCAGTTATTTCATACATCTTGGATGATGTGGTGGAAAAGCGACTTGCTAAAAAGAAGATCAACGATCTCGAAGCACTCAAGGTAGATAATAAACCGGAAGAAAAGATGCTCACAAAACTCTATCACAGTTATATTGCAAACAAGAAAGAGCGTGAAGGAACAGACAGCACAAATAAAGGACAAAGTTCTTACAAAGTGGTAAAGGGAAAAAAGAAAAAGTAAATAATAGAGTATAAAAGAGTAAAAAAACATAATAATATGTACAAAACAAAGAAATTGACATGTGAATGTTTAATTTGCAAAATGCTGAAATAGTTTGCCATATTAAATATTATAATGAAAATAAGTTAATAAAACTAATGCTGACATGCATAATTCCTTATAAACAAAGGAGTTATGCATGTTAATTTTTTGTGTTAATAATTTACATGGTCGAATTAGGGGCGGTCTTGACACAGGGTAATTTTACAATATACAATCAAAGAGAGCATTTGGGAAAACGGAAAAAATAGTGTTGCAATATTGCATTGCAAAATAGCGTTGATGGAGTAGGCGTTGCCTGCTTTGTTTTTGTGTAAAGAAGTTAATGCATCAGGAGGATACAGGTGAATAATAAAAATATGTACATAATGTTGTTGGTGCTGACAACGATTATAACGGGTATGACAATCGCCGTCAGCATAATGAAAACCGCAGGGACAGAGGAGAGTTTGTTTAACGGGCCGGCCATAGTTTTTGTATTGGTAGCTTATGTTGCTATACAGGTTTTGTGCATAGTCAACATCAGAGGAAGTCTCACTGTGTATAGAATTGGATTTTACGTGTTACATTGTGGATTGATTCTGATGCTATGCGGAATGTTTATCTACTATATAAAAGGAGACAAAGTTGAGAACGTATCAGTACCGGTAAGTGAAGATACTTACAGCAGAATACAAAGGGCAAGCACTGACATTGATATTTCAGATGAAATGAACAACGATGCCAGTGATGATGATAGCGGTAACAGTAGAGACAGTAGTGATAGTCGTGACAGTAGTGACAGTATCGGTGGTAACAGTGAAGCAAAATATGTGGAACTTGACTTTGCGCTTGGAGTATCCTCATTCGAAGTGGAAAAATACGAGGACGGGAGCGACAAATTCTATGATGCAAAACTCAAACTGGTAAAGAGAGGCGTTGCGGATCCTATTTATGAGACGTTCAGAGTAAATCATCCGGTGAGAGTTAACGGCTGGAAGATTTATCTTATGAATTATGAAGAGACACCATCCGGAAAGGTGGTTTATATAATGCTTAAAAACAATCCCGGCGAGTACATTACTCTTGCAGGAATATGGATGACAATAATAGGCGGATTTATAATGTGCCTTTTGAGAAAGAGAGGTGCAAAATAATGAATAATACTGTTTGTCTGGTAATAGAAATTACTTCTATAATAATGTATTTACTATCCGCAACACTTATGGTTGCAAAGAAGAACGTGCAGACTCATGGAACTGGAAAGAAAGCGCAAGAGAATAATAAAGAGATTCATGGAACTGAAAAGAACAGTGAAAAGTTATCAAATACAATTTGGCAGATTGCAGTAATACTCAACGGTGTGATAGTTGTAAATAACTGGCTGGTAAACGGATATGTTCCATTTGTAAGTATGTACCAGGTATTAACGTTCCTTGCTCTCACATTTGCACCGATATATATTTTTATGAAATACATGAGAGACGGAGCCTGGATGAAGAGATATTTTGCCATAGCGTCAGCATTCTGTATGACAGGCGTTTGTTTTATGAGCGGACGAGGTGTCTGGCATTTTCCACCGGCACTTCAGTCAGTGTGGTTCGTACCACACATACTTGCGTATATGATTGCATACTCACTGGTAGTGGTTGCATTCATAATCACAGTGATTAGCTTTTTGAAAAAGAAATTTGGAACTCAATCAACAAAGAAGGATAAAGAAACAAAATCACACAGGGAAGTAATGGATGAAACAGTGCAGAAAGCGGATCTGGGAGTTTACAATCTGATGGTTGCTGCATTCCCATTCATGACAACAGGAATGTTGTTCGGAGCCATTTGGGCAGACGCAGTCTGGGGAGATTTCTGGTCATTTGACGCAAAAGAGAACTGGTCATTAGTCACATGGTTGATGGTTATTATATATCTTCATTTTAGAAGAGAAGAAGATCTTAAGAAATATGCGAAGATATTTGTGGTATTGGCATTTGTCGGAGTGTTGGTAACAATGATATTTGTAAACATGATGGGAGGAAGCTCAAGCCACACATACTCAATGTAGTGAAATTAAAAGTCTTACCGCCCAAAATGAAATTTTGCTAAAAGGGATGTAAGGAAAAATGGAGAAAAATAAAATGGGTAACAACCCAAAGTGAAATTTTGCCAAAAGGGATGTAAGCAAGAAAAAAGTCGTACCGCTCAAAGTGGGATTTCGCCAAAAGGTAGGTAAGCCGAGAGAAAGCAAGGGGCTTGCAAGCGAGTCATGAGTATAAGAAGCATAGTAAATGAAAATTGCGTTTTTAAATTAGGAGGAAAAGATGGATAAGAAAGGGCTTAAGAGGATTGGAGAAACTGCATTTGTTCTTACGTTGCTGGGTTCGGTGACTGGAGCTATGGCAGCCTCAGGAAAAATCGACGTGTCCAAGGTTCCGGTTGTAGGAAATGCAATGGAAAATGTTGCAAACGCCACAGGAAATTTGGTGGGTAATGCCATGAACACAACAGGAAATGCAGTGAAAAGCGGCGTTGGAGCCATAACAAAGGGCACAAAAAGTGCGACAAATTCAAGTAATACTGCGGAGGAAACAACAGAAGATTACAGTATTATGAGAAGTCCTGTGGAGTATTCTGATGATCAGTTTATGAGTGATGATCTCTACACTTCTTCAGTGAGTGCTGCACCTGCGTCGGATTACACATCAATCACAGATGTGGCAACTGATGGAAGTGGAAACATTTATGCAGCAGATGCAACAGGAGAAAAACTGTATAAGTTATCTTCAAGCGGTACATTGTTAAAGACATATTCGACTGATGATCAGGTAAACGGAGTGTGCACAAACGGTAACTACGTATATCTGTTAAAGGGTGGTCTTGCAGGAGATGTTGTAGTGCTTGATACGAACCTTAATAAGCTTGCAACTATTGCTGTTGGGCATACTCCAAATGACATGGTTGTAAACGGAAGTACAGGATATGTTGTAAACAGATTCAGCAATACTGTATCGGTAATCAATCTTAATACAAACGCAGTTACAAAGACAATAAATATAGAAGGAAGAGAACCAAATTCGCTGGCACTGGCAAACGGAAAACTTTATGTTGCCTGCCACATGCCGGATGAGTCCATGACATCTGACACCGTAGCTTCAAATGTGGCTGTTATCAATACATCTACAAACAATGTTGAAAAGACAATAAATCTCCTAAACGGTTCTGACGGTGTAAAAGGCATATGTGCTTCCCCGGATGGAAGTACTGTATATGTATCACATGTTATAGGAAGATACACATATCCTACAACACAGCTTGATCAGGGCTGGATTAATACAAACGCACTTTCAATTATCGATACTGCATCAGGAAAACTTACGACAAGCGTTCTTCTCGACGAGGTGGAGCTTGGTGCAGCAAATCCATGGGGCGTAACAGTCTCAAGTGACGGAAGCAAACTGATTGTAGCTCTCTCAGGTGTTGACGAAGTAATGACAATAGACATAGCAGCAATGAAAAATAAGATTAACGCAGCTAAAAACGGAAACGGAGTATGTGCCTTTGATGAGATACCTGATTACCTTCCTTTCTTGAATGACTGTAGAGAGAGAATTTCACTTTCAGGAAAAGGTGCACGTGCAGTTTGTGCGGTTTCCGGAAAGGTGTATATCGGATTATATTTTGACGGAAATATAGATGTACTTAACACATCAAACAACAGTGTAAGCACTTACAGATTTGTAAGTCAGCCTGCGAATGATGATGTGAGACAGGGAGAAATCTTATTCTCAGATGCAACTCTTTGTTATCAGAAATGGCAGAGCTGTAACTCATGTCATCCGGATGCAAGAGTGGACGGACTTAACTGGGATAACATGAATGACGGTCTTGGAAATCCAAAGAGTGCAAAGAGCATGCTATACTCACACAGAACACCGCCTGTAATGTCTACAGGTATCAGAGCTTCTGCTGACATAGCGGTTAGAGCAGGTATGAAGTTTATCCAGTTCAACACATTAGCAGAAGAACAAATGTCTCAGATTGATGAGTATTTAAAAGCGCTTGTGCCAATACAGAGTCCATATCTTAACAGAGACGGATCCCTTACTGAATCGGCGCAGAGGGGAAAAACATTGTTTGAGGAATCAGGATGTACATCATGTCATCCGGCACCTCTTTACACAGATATGAAACTTCACAATGCAGCAGCCACAAACGACACAACAAGCTGGGAGAACAGACAGATGGATACTCCTTCACTTGTTGAAGTTTGGAGAACCGGCCCTTGGATTTTTGATGGAAGATTCAACAGCATGGAAGATACAGTGAGATTTTACACAAAGAGACTTAACCTGACAGACAGTCAGATAACAGATCTTTCAAACTTCGTAATGTCTATCGGAAATGAGGGAGAAAAATACGGAGTTGAGAGAGTTATAACAACAAAGGGAGACACCACAAGTCTCAACTCACTAGAGCCGGGAGCAGAATTATCGTTCTTTACAGTGAGAAGACAGGATAAGGATGCAGTAAATAAAGCCGTAATTGAAGTGACATTTGAATCGGCTGAAGGAAATATCATAAAGGAACTGACAAAGACAATTGAAAATGTGGCATACAACACAGCGGTTCAGGTTGATCTTGGAATAAAGATTCCAAAGGATCTGGATACAGGTTCAAAACTCACAATAAAGATTTCAGATGAAAACGGAAAGCCATTGGCTTCTGATTACAAATTAGTTTATTAAGGAAGGAGAGTACAGATGAAAAATAGATTGACATCATTATTTTTAGTAATATGTATGTTAGCTGCATGTGTAACTGTCCGGCCCGTTGTAAAGTCAATTGAATCAGAGGTTAATGCAGCAGAAGGAACAGTCAGAACATCTACCATGAGCACAAATTCTATGGTAAATGAACTGATGGATAATTACACATCATTTATTTTGGTAAGACACAGACAGACAGGTGGTTCTCACTACGCATACACAGAAGGTGTATCGGAGGAATTGGTAGGAACCAATGCACCGGACGGAACGGAGTCGAACTTCTTCCCGGGTTCAGAGATAGTACTTCTTGAACTTTCAAAGAGCGGAAGCACAGTGACAAAGAAAGAAACAGTGCTCCTTGAATCATCAGACGGTGTGCTCAGAGATCCTGATGTGTCGGAAGACGGAACAAGATTTGTATTCTCATGGAAGAAGAACAGAAATGACGATTACCATTTGTATGAGTATAATCTTCAGACAAGAATTGCAAAACAGCTCACATTTGGTTCGGGTGTTGCGGACATCGAACCAAAGTATCTCGCTTCAGGCAAGATAGTGTTCTGTTCAACAAGAGATATCCAGACAGTTGACTGCTGGATTACACCGGTTTCCAATATATTTACCTGCGATGCAGACGGAAATAATATTGAGAGACTCGGTTATGATCAGGTACATACAACATACCCTACAACAACAAGTGACGGGCGTATTCTCTATACAAGATGGGATTACAGTGACAGAAACCAGATGTACGTTCAGGGAGTGTTCCAGATGTTCCATGACGGAACAGGGCAGACGGAGTTATATGGAAATAATGCAAACTTTCCGACAACTCTTCTTCACACAAGAGAGATTCCGGGAGAGCCTTCAAAGTATATTTCAATTGCATCAGGACATCACGTTTATCAGGCAGGAAAGCTTGTTATTGTTGATACCGCAAAGGGAAGAAATTCAAAAGAGGCAATACAGTTTGTAGTAAATGACGGAACAGAAAAGTTCAGAGAAAGCATTGATAACTACGGACAGTCAGGTCCTCTCTATAAGTTCCCATATGCAGTAAATAACAATCTGTTTATGGCAGCTTACTGCGGTTCAGGCTGGGCATCAGACAGAACTTACACACCATTTGGTATTTCATTATTTGATGCAAGCGGAAACAGAACAGAATTGATAGCAGGAGATTCACAGCTTCCATGCAGCCAGATAGTTCCTGTAAAGACAAGAGAACTTTTTGAGAGAACGAGCATGGTAAATCATGGAAAATCAACCGGTACATACTACTGTGCAGATGTTTATGCAGGGCCGGGACTCAAAGGTGTTGAAAGAGGAACCGCCAAGTATTTGAGAGTTGTAGCTATTGAGTTCAGACAGTATGCAATCGGAGCAACACAGGGAACGGGCTGGGGAACTTCGGATCCATACACTCCTGTCTCGACAGGTAACGGAGCCTGGGATGTTAAGAGAATTATCGGTATAGTTCCAATTGAGGAAGACGGTTCGGTAATGTTTGACTGTCCGTCAGAGACACCGGTATATTTCCAAATTTTAGATGCGGATGGTGAACTCATACAGACAATGAGAACCTGGTCGACACTTATGCCGGGAGAGTCATTCTCGTGTGTGGGATGTCACACAGACAAGAACATGGCACCATCGGTAAAATCCACAACAACAATGGCTATGGCTAAGGGTGTTCAGAAACTTCAGAAAGATTTGTGGATGACTACGGATGACTATGAAGATTACGATCCATATAAGGACAGCAAGGGATTTGATTATCTCACAGAGGTACAGCCTATTTTAAATAACAGCTGTATTAAGTGTCACTCAGATATAGAGAACTCATACGAGCAGATTGGTGTTACTGCCATGAACGGCGAGGACGGATCTGTTAATGTAACACCGCTTGAGCTTGATGCAAAGTGGAAATATTCAACAAAGAGCAGCCAGAGCAGCAGCTGGTATGCAAAAGATTTCAATGATTCATCATGGGATGAAGGTTATGCACCATTTGGTACTGCAAACAGCGGACCGGGACAGATTGGCACAGTTTGGAATTCAGATAAGATTTACATGAGAACTGAATTTACAATCACAAAATATCAGAAGGGTATTCTTGATTTGTCAATGAAACTTGCATGCCTCTCATCTCCAAAGGTATATATCAACGGAACTCTTGTATATGAAAACAACGGTTCAATGTCAGATTACACTACAACCAAACTTACAGCCGCAATGAAGAAGGCACTTGTAGCCGGCAAAAACACAATTGCAGTTACAGCATCAAAGTCAGGTTCTAATGAGCATTTTGTGGGACTTAGCATTGGAGCTTCCCTTGAAAATTCTGACAATTCAGTTGAAGTAATAGGCAAGGGCTCAACATGGAAATACAGAATGAGCACAAGCAATGACGTTGCATCTAACTGGAACCAGGTAGGATTTGATGACAGCGGATGGGCACAGGCTACAGCACCGTTTGGTGACAGAACAGGTTATGCAACATCATGGACAGGTGATAACAAATACATCTGGATCAGAAAGACATTCAACATTAGCAACCTTTCCGAGTACAAAGGATGCAGCATCGCCCTTAACACATTCTACGATGATAATCCATACTTCTATCTGAACGGACATCTGATTTACAAGGACTCAGAGGGTAATCCTTGGGTAGACGGATATACAAAGATTAATCTTGGATCGGATATTTCACAGTATCTGGTTCAGGGAACAAACGTATTTGCAATTGCATGTTCAAATGATACAGGCGGACGTCAGATTGATTCGGCGCTCACACTCACAAAGGTAAAACTTTTGAAGACTGAGATGTTTGAGACAGGTTCAGAGTGGAAGTATCAGATGAGCACTTCAGACAATGTGGCAAGCGGCTGGAATCAGGTAGGCTTTAATGACAGCGGCTGGAATACAGGAAAAGCACCGTTTGGTGACAGAGGCGGATATGTGACATCATGGACAGGCGACAATACATATATCTGGCTTAGAAAGAAATTTACAATAGATAATCTGTCTGATTTTAGCAATGCGCAAATTATTATGAATACATTCTATGATGATACACCGGAGTTCTATCTGAACGGAAATCTGATTTATTCTAACAGCGGTTGGGTTGATGCTTACACAGAACTCAATCTCGGAGCAGGATATACTCAGTACTTAAGAGAAGGAGAGAACGTTCTTGCAATTAAATGTAAGAACACTAGCGGTGGACGTCAGATTGATACCAACTTTGTACTTGCAACGGGAGCTTATTCAGAAAAGGATATGATTCCTGTAAGAGATACAAACTGGAAGTACAGAATTAATCAGAATCCCGGAAATGACTGGATGAAGGAGAACTACAATGACTCCGGATGGAATACAGGAAGCGCACCGTTTGGAAGTGGCAGCAACTGTCAGACATCATGGACGGGAGACAACAGCGACATCTGGCTTAGAAAGACATTTACAATCAACAACATTAACGATGTTAACAATATGAAGATGTATCTCAACATCTTCTACGATGAGGATCCTACAGTTTACATTAACGGAACAAAGGTTTACAGCGCTGAAGGATACCTGACAGAATACAGACTTACCGCACTTCCGACTGAGTACACCAAGCTGCTCAAGCAGGGAACTAACACAATTGCAATTCATGCACACAACAGCGTGGGCGGACTGTTTATTGATACAAGCCTCACAATGAAGAGTGTTTCAGCAGTTCCATTCTCATTGGAAGATGTAAATGTAGTTGGTAAGAGAATGAAGAAGTACTTCCCACTTTCATACCTCGTGCTTACAGGTTCATATGTAACAGGCGGAGTTAACTGGGTTGCAAACTCTTCAAACACATACACAAACTTTGTATCATCAATGAGCCAGTGTGAGATTTTGAATCCTTACCAGTACGGCTCAACAAAGAGTAATATTATTAACAAATTAAAGAACGGTCACGGAAATCTGACAGATGCCGAGATCAGGACAATTGCAACATGGATTGACCTTGAGGTTCCATGTTACGGAACTTATGACGCAAACGGAAACAACACCTGGGGTGGAAATGAAATCAGATGGGCTGAGCAGCATACAAACAAGCACAGTTTCTATGACATGATGGAAAAATTCACAAAGAAAGATGTTTCGGGATTGCTTGATAAGAACAACATAACAATCAATTACAATGCAACTAACGGACAGAATTATTCGATTACAGACAGTGGGCTGGTTACATTGTATGTAAAGAAGACATATGCTTCAGGGGATAAGCTTACAGTTACTCTTCCACAGGGTGAAAAGTACCTGATGCTCAGCATGAATTCAATGATGGGAGAACAGTTGATTTACTGTCCAAACGGAACATTCAGCTACACAATTCCATCTGCAACAAATGTGTTCCCAAGCACATGGACCTTCTATCAGACAAATACAATTACGGCGAGACTGCCACTTGAGAAAGAACTTACAACAAGAAGAAATATTGCAAAGAACATTTACGATCTGGATAGCGGAACCGGAAGTTATCCACATGCAACAGCAAAGAGTGCATACAATAATCAGGCTGAATTCCAGGAGAGAAATGCAATCGATGGATTCACGGCAAACACAAGTCATGGAAACTATCCATATCAGTCATGGGGACCAAATAACAATGATGGATACCAGTGGATGCAGGTTGATTTCGGTCATGAGGCATATGTTGATGAGGTAGATATCTACATCAGAGCAGATTTCCCACATGACTCACACTACATCAGCGCAACACTTGAATTCTCAGACGGAAGCCATAAGGAAGTAATTCTTAAGAAGACTAAGAAAGCACAGAAGATTAAGTTCGATACTGTTAAGACTTCATATGTTAAGATTAAAGATCTTGTACCTTCAGACAGCAGCACAAGCCTCTGGGAAGGTATTACAGAGTTTGAAGTTTACGGTACAGAGAGCAAGGCAGCACCGGTTGCTGACACATCTTACGCAACAGATGATAATAATAATCTGATTTACAATGTTGAAGCAGGTACTGCATATTCAACATTTGCAGCTAAGTTTAACACATCATTCAACTTAACTGAAAACGGACAGTCAGTAAATGCCGGAGTGATCAAGACAGGTATGAAAGTTGAGATTACATCGGGAGACAATCAGGGTAAAGTTTATACAGTTGTTGTAAAGGGTGATGCAAGTGGAGATGGAGCCATGACAGTAACAGACGTTGTTAAACTGAGAAATCTCATAAAGGCTAACAATGCAACAGCAGTAGAACTGAAGGCGCTTGATATGAATTCAGACGGAGTTCTAAATGCAAATGACATCAGTTCATTAAAGACAAAGATAATGGATGAAGACTAATGACAGAGGAAAGGATGGTATAAAAGATGAAAAAATTAATGAAAAAAGTAATCGCGTTGTGCCTTATTCTTACTCTGGCATTGGCCGGAGTCACAACATATGATGCGAAGGCTGCCACAAATGCAGACTTCGTCATAAGTGGCACAAAACTTATAAAAGATGAAACTAATACAGTAACAATTGGCTTTAAAAATAATTCAAAGAGAATCGGCGGTATCGAGGTGTTTGTGGCATTTGACACACAGTCAGTAAGCGTTGACAAGGTTGAATCAAAACTTGATACTGCATGGGAGATGGATAAAAAGGCAAAGGCTACAGCAAAATACGGCCGTGGAGTTCACGTTATGCTTCAGGACAACACTCTTACAGGCATTACAAATATAGACAAGAATTTATTCACTCTCACTCTTGGAACAGCCAACGCAAAGCTCAACCAGAGCTACAAGTTCAAAGTTTATGTCATTGATGTGTGTGATATTAACGGAAATTCAATAAAGTCATCATTTGACGGAGTTGAGAAGACAATGCAGTGTGTTGATGCTTCAGTGAAGGATATAGATTTACTCGGACTTCAGTACAGTGTAAAAAATAAGGGTGTCAGAGTTATCTCGGCAGTAGAACCAACAATCAACGGCAAGAACGTAGTGGAATACGGAAATGTAATCGGATTCGTTGATGATGGAATCGGTGAGAACGAAATGTATGTCGGAAATGCAAAGACAAACTACATCAGATCTTACAAGTCAACAAGTCTTGGACGTTCAAGTTATAACTTCTCTGATTCGGACACTGCAACATGTTATATCATGACAATCATAAACAATGGAACTACAGTTCCGGCGCTCACACAGCAGTACATGATCAGGGCATATGCAAAACTGTCAGACGGAACATATGTATACAGCGATGTTCTCACCTACTCTATTTATGAGGTGGCAGGACTTCTCTATAACGAGAACAGAATGCCAAATGCAGAACAGCACAATTTCCTGTATGACAACATATTATCAGTTGTAAACAAGAATTATAAAAATGTGCCATATGAGAGTTGGTCAGGGTTTATAAATTAATCTCAGCCGGATAAGACTCCCACTTCTATAAGTGGTGAGTAAAAACACTGAGAGTGTTCTTGAAATGGTTGAGAGCGTTCTTGAAATAGTTGAGAGGCTGAATAGTTACATTAGTTGAGTGACAAAGATTAAAAACAGGTGGCAATGAAAGTTGCCACCTGTTTTCATATGTTTATAATTATTTTTTTATATTATAAGATATTATTTCATGCGCACCACATGTATAGTATTTGTCCAAGATTGTGCTCATGACTGTTCTTAGTTCCTTGTAAATTTAGATTTATATTCACTTGGAGAAATTCCAATTTTTTTCTTGAATACATTGGAAAAATAAAACTCATCCGTAAAAGCAAGTTTTTTTGAAATCTCTTTTACACTCATATTTGTGTTCTTTAGATACATCTTTGCATAATCCAGCTTTTTCCATAAAATATACTGATACGGAGTTGAGCCAAAAGCAGATTTGAAAATGCGGATGGTGTGCTGGTCTGACATTCCGATAAGTTCGGACAAGGTCGACAGCGTAATCACTTCAAACAAATGATCGTTAATGTAATCCTTCATAATTCGTGCATTTTCATTCAGCAATGGCTCTTGCTTTCCGATGTGCATCTTCATTCGATACAGAATCTCGTAAACCAGTTTGCCGGTGGAAAGTCCAAGGTCAGGAGTTTTATTTTTTGCATTGTTAACAATCTCTTCCAGTAAATCTTTTGTGTACAGATTTTCGAAAAGATATACATTATCAAGAGAGTATGCATTCAGTATTTCTGACATAAGCTGTCCTGAAAGATTGATCCAGATTTTCTTCCATGGATTATTTGGATTTGGGTAGTAACAGTGACTGGAACCCTGTGGTAAAAGGTAAGTATCCCCCTTCTTTGGATGAAAGACTTTTCCGTCCACCTCCACGTTTCCTTCGCCTTCCATAATATATTCAATAACCGTTACATCAGAATTTCTTCTGGCAATGCGGTAATTCTTGTCAGCATATGTAATTCCGGTCAGTGAAAAAATAACTCCCCGGCTATTGTCCGCAGAGTGATCAAAATTGTAAATATCTTCAATCATAACATCATTCTCCGTTCTGAAATCTATAATATTTGAAACTTGTACGTAATCTGAAATTATTGAAACTTGTATGTAATCTGAAATTATTGAAACTTGTATGTAATCTAAAATTATTGAAACTTGTATGCAATCCAAAATTCAGTTACAACTCAGGGATTTCTTCATTATATATCCCTTTTTGCGAAATTCATTTTTGAGATGTACACTTTTTCAACTTGATTTCATCAAGCTTACAACCCATTTGGAAAAACCTACACATGGGATGCCGGGGCAAACTATTTTGAACAAAACCCCATACAACCCATTTGGAAAAACCTACACATGGGATGCCGGGGCAAACTATTTTGAACAAAACCCCATACAACCCATTTGGAAAAAACTACACATGGGATGCCGGGCCAAACTATTTTGAACAAAACCCCTTACAACCCATTCGGAAAAAACTACACATGGGTTGTCGGGCCAAACTATTATGAACAAAACCCCTTACAACCCATTCGGAAAAAACTACACATGGGATGCCGGGCCAAACTATTTTGAACAAAATCCCTTACAACCCATTTGGAAAAAACTACACATGGGATGCCGGGGCAAACTATTTTGAACAAAATCCCTTACATCTCATTTGAAAATAATCCTTCAAGCATTGTCGAACTGTTTTAAGAAAACATTTGCTTAATGCGATCGAGTATTCTGAAAACTGCGTATGACCGTTTCAAAAACTATAATTAATTATAACAGTATACAGGAAACAGACAAGGGATTTTGGCGTAGAAGATGGAGTAAATTTACTGTCAGTTGGGAAAGGTTGGAGACTTCCTAGATATAATGATTTTTTCAATTTATTTTCCCAATTGTATCTTATATATTCTATTTGTGCAACTTTT
>JAEEGF010252618.1_pt1 | contig 31518 bp, 23 predicted proteins | sample 9134171 | NCBI WGS metagenome assembly JAEEGF01 (sample SAMN16246542, study PRJNA631951) | gut metagenome | biome: gut microbiome; feature: rumen; material: AP-attached | host: Bos | place: Iran: Karaj | collected 2018-10 | reverse complement strand
ACATTGTAGCATGCAGGGCGTGAGAAGTAGAAGTGGCTGCGATGTGGGTAGTAGGCATAGATGCCGAAGTGCCAGTAGCCTGAGCTCCAATATATTGGACGGTAGAAGTAGCTTGCTGCGCAATATGCAGAATACTGCCAGTCGTAGAGGATGTACTGCAGGTCAAGGTTGCGCTGCCTCCAGTAGTCGGCATATACATCGTTTACTGTGTTTACGTTCATGAGGTAGTCGAGGTTTATCTCGTATGCAGCCTCATACTGCTCTTCGCTGAGGTTGAGCTCGTAAGCCATCTTGTCGGTAAGGAACAGTGCCTGCTCGCGTGCTTGAGCGAAAGACATTGCGTTAGCGTCTGCCATTATGGCGAACATTGCTATGAGTGTGAATAATATCTTTTTCATGACTTTTGCTTTTTAGGTGGTTAATTAATCTTTCTGATGCAAAAGTACGATGTTTTTCAAGAAAAACGTAGGGTATTTCCCTATGTGGTCAAGGGAAAAACCCTACGGTCTTACTGATACTATGCTTTTGCCTGTCTTCTTGGCTATGGCGGTACGTACCTTCTGTACTTGCGTCATTTCTTCCAGCAACGCCTTCATACGCTGCTCGTCTGTTGTGGCAGACTTCAGTTCGGAGCGTAGTTGCGACATGCGTGTCTCGATGTACTCGTTACGGAAATCGTACAACAGGTGGGTGATGTTGTCGCGTAACTGCTCAATGGTCATTTCGTGCTTCAGGCTCTCAGATACCATCACCTGTGAGGTGGTGATGCGTATGGCAAACGACGATATGTCGTAGTCCGGGTGCATGGTGAAATATTTCTCTGCGACGAAACCTTCATCTGTGGAGTGTTGTGCCGCTTCTTCCAATATCCTGTTATACATTGGGATAGAGAATGAAAGGCTGTCGATCGCAAGGTCATATTGTATAAATTGCGCCACTGTCAAGGAGATGGTGCCCCCCCCCTCCTGCTCTAAGTTGTCGTATAGTATCAGCTCGCCCTTGGTTATGATAGTCTTCATGATAAGGTCGGGGATGCTCTCTTTCGGTTGTGTGACGCGTCGTGGAGTGGGAGAGGGCTGCACTGCAGGTCTTTGTGGGGTGGTGCTTCGTGCAGGCTCGCCTGATGGCGGCGATGAGAATGCCTCAGGAGGCAGGTCGTCAGGATTTATCGGAGGTGGCAATTGTGAGTCGCCGTCATCCTTAGGCAACGGTCTTGGCTGTGGTATTTCCTGATAGTTCTCAGCCCTTGCCTTACGCTGTTCTTCCTTACGTTGCTCGTCGCGGTAGTTCCTTATCTCCTCGTTCATCTTGGCTGTCAGCGTCTGCTCATTGAAACCAAGTCGTGCGGAGCAGTCCTGAATGTATGCCGCCCTGACGATAGGATCACCGATTACGCTGATGCTCTTGATGATGGATGATATTGCTTCGGAGCGTTCACGTGGGTCGCTGACACCATCAAGCAGCACCTTCGTCTTGAAAGCGATGAAGTCTGTCTGATGCTCCTTGATATAATTGCGAAACTCCTCTGCCGTATGTTTCTTTGCGAAGGAATCGGGGTCGTCACCGTCGGGCAACAGCATCACCTTTACGTTCATACCCTCCTTCAGCAGCATGTCGGTGCCTCGCATGGCTGCCTTTATGCCGGCAGCGTCACCATCGTAGAGCAGTACGATGTTTGGGGTGAAGCGGTGAAGTATGTGAATCTGATGCTCTGACAATGCCGTGCCGGAGTTTGCCACTACGTTCTCGATGCCGCATTGGTGCATGGATATCACGTCGGTGTATCCCTCAACCATATATACAAGGTTATCCTTGGCTATGGCCTTCTTAGCTTGATAGATGCCGTAGAGCTCATGGTCCTTGTGGTAGATGTCGGAGTCTGGCGAATTGACATATTTTTGGCTAACGCCCTTGGTACGAGAGTCAAGCACGCGGCCGCCGAATGCTACTACCTTTCCGCTGATGCCAATCCACGGGAACATTACACGACCGGCAAACCTGTCAACGAGTTCACCGTTGTTGTCTTTGCTGTAGCATAGTCCTGTCTTGATGAGATACTCCGCCTTGTAGCCCTTTGCTATGGCAGCCTTTGACATAGCACTGCGGTCTGAAAGGCAGAAACCGAGTTTGAACTTCTCGATGATGTCGTCGCGTATGCCGCGTTGGCGGAAATACTGCATGCCGATAGCCCTGCCGTCGATGTCATTGCGCAGTATGTCGGAGAAGTAGTCTGCCGCCCATTGGTTGACGATGAACATAGACTCTCTCTCGGTCTGTTCTTTCTTCTGCTCGTCGGTAAGTTCGCGCTCCTTGATTTCTATGTGGTAGCGCGCTGCCAGCCATCGCAGTGCATCAGGATATGTCAGTTGCTCATGCTTCATGATGAAACCAACGCTGTCGCCGCCCTCCCCACATACGAAGCAGTGGCAGGTGCGACGTGACGGCGATACATAGAAAGACGGTGTGTGGTCATTGTGGAATGGGCACAAACCACGATAGTTCGCACCCACTTTCTTTAGTGATACGAACTCTGAAACCACATCGACGATGTCGGCGGCATCCTTGATTCTTTCTATGGTATGTTGGTCTATCATCCTTAAGATGAGATGCTGTTAATTACTTACCTTTATGGTTTTGATGTATATCCTGAAAATATAGCAGGGCGGATTGACAGGGTATTATCTTCAGTTCTTCCTGAATATGCTGAAGTTCACGCTGCCATAGCTCCTGTGCTCAACGAAGGATGGATGGCTTGAAAAATCGTTTTGCTTGCCATGCTCAAGTACTAATATTCCGTCATTCTTCAGCAGTGGCAGTGCCTTGTCTGGTATCTCGGTAAGTGTAGTGAGCGCGTATGGTGGATCGGCAAAGATGAAATCGAACTGCTTCTTGCAGATCTTCATGAACTTGAAGGCGTCGTTCCTTATCAGCGTATGATTGCTGACACCCAGTTTTGCCACGCATTGACGTATGAAGTTTGAGTGGTCCCTGTCAAGTTCCACACTTATTACGTTGTCGCATCCTCTTGACAGTAGCTCCAGTGTTATGCTGCCGGTGCCGGCGAAGAGGTCAAGGGCCTCTGCACCTTCAAAGTCTATGTATCCCATCATGACGTTGAAGATGTTCTCCTTGGCAAAGTCTGTTGTAGGGCGTGCCTTGAACGAACGTGGCACTTCAAAGTGTCTGCCCTTGTATATTCCTGTTATTATTCTCATAGCATTAAGTCAAACGGCATTCCTTCTATCTGTGCTAACGGTGAGCGGTTGAGGTCGGCATTAGGGTTTATGTCGTGTACCCTTGACAGGTATGCTCCCAGTCTGCCTCGCAGCCATTCTTCGTGTGGCATGTCGCCTATTACGAACAAGTCGTCCTCTTGCTGGTTCATGCCCAGCTGCTTCCATACGAAGAGGATGTAGTAAAGTGCATCGTGGGCATGTGTAGCGTCGAATGAGTTGGCAAAACGCACACGGTGTTGCTCAAACTGACATACGTCCACGGTCTTGTCGTGGAAATATGCGAACAGTTTGCGTCGCTGTCCTGACTGGTAGTATCTGCTGTAGAGATGTCGCCATACGGGCTGTATTACGTTTTGCACCTCCACGTTGGCAAAGTTGTCTCTTACCACCATCAGCAAGTCGCTGTTGACTGAGAATATGGCTACGGCGTCGAGTTCCGGCACCTCGCACGTGATTTTCTCCTCACCCTTTCTTCCGCTTATTACGCCAGAGTACATTGCCTCTGCGTTGAAGTCTGGTGTGTTGTTATAGTCGGTCGCTGGTATCAGCACTACGGGTGACGCCACCATCAGCTTTGCGCATCGGCCTTCGTTGTCGTCAGTCTGTCCCTCTGTCTCGTTCTTAAGGTATGACTGTTCCTTGAAGGCTGTGCGCAGGTTGGCGGCAAGCGACATTTCTCCCTTCACATTGTAGGGGTGAAAGGCATTGGTGCCGTCCTCTTTCTTTATGAGAAAAGATAGTGTTCCCAGTCCTGCTCTTATTATGGTAATGTCATTGCTCATGGAAAATACTTTTTTGCGCCACAAAATTACAAATAAATTTTCAAACAGACAAAGTTTTTCAGAACTAAAAAAACGAGAAAGTGCCAAATGTGCACCTTGTCGTCTGTGTCTGCTTATATGGAAAGTAAGGTTAGTGTTTAGGAAAAGCAAAGAGAGACTTCACTGAAAACCATTGTGTGTTTCAGGTGAAGTCTCTCTTTGTATGCGTGGGCGAACTCTGATGGTTCCCCACTTTGGCATATATCTTACCTTGTTATCTGTGTAGGAAGTCAGAGAAGAAGTAGATGGCAACTATGCGCTGATCCACGTCTTTAGCATAGCCCATGGTTCGTTTAGATGCATCCTGCACCTTGCCCTTGGAATTTATAGTTCCCACCATTCGGTTCAGTCCGTTTATTATGGTGCCACTGTCCATGATACGTCCTACTATTCTACCGTTTTGGTCGAATATGGTGTTACTGCTTCCAAGCTTTCCTCTTACCTGGTTGTAGCCGTCACGTATGGTTCCGTCGGCATCAAACGTGCCTATGCGACGTGTGTAGCCGTCATATACCACACCGTTTTCCTCGATGATACATGCAACTTCGTGTGAGTCGTTGTATATTACCTGCTTTCTGCCAATAGCATTGTTCGCATTGTTCTCCTGTGCGAACAAGGCGGTTTGCATAGTCAGTGCTATAAGCAATCCGAGTGCTTTCGTTATAATATTATAGGCTTTCATTAGCAATTATTTTTTGTTGGTTTTACTTGATTATGTTAATGTCTTACTGTGAGCAAAATTACATATTATTTCCCAAACGACCAAATTTTTTCTGCTAAAAGTGGTAAGACACGTCTAAAATCTGTTAAAGTTCTTTGTTTTTGTTGGGATAAAGCGACAGACAAACGGAGGCATATATGCCCAATGCTGCAACGAGCAGTGTCTGTATGGTGTGTACTATCAGTACGAAGTAGAGCGCTTCGTTGTCTGCCACACCGTAGAGTATCAGCATTGTCTTGACGGCAAAGTGCCAAGAGCCTGCACCGTTTGGGGTAGGAACAAGTACGGCGATGCTGCCCACTATGAATGTCACGAGGGCGCACATCAGTCCGAGGTGCGACGTGCCTTCGAAGCAGAAGAACGTAAGGTAGTAGTGTAGGAAGTAAGCTCCCCAGATGGCAAGACTGTAGAACAAAAACAGCGGCACGTTGCTTACGTTCCTGAGCGACATCACTCCGTCGAGAATGCCCTGCACCGTTGTCTTCATCTTGTCATAAAAGGCCAGTTTCTTTCTGAATATATAGAAGCACATTAAAGTCATTACGGCACATATCGCCACTACAATATAGCCGGTGGTGGAGAACATGCCAAGAAGTGCCGTAAGGTCATCTATGCGTGTTCCTGTCTTCGAGAAAAACGACAGGAATACCGGCATCTGAAGCAACAGCACGAGGGCGGTGATGATGAGTATTATAAGTGAATCCACCGCACGCTCCGTTACCACGGTGCCCAGTGCCTTGGCGAAGTTAACGCCGTCTTTCTTTGCCAATACCCCGCAACGTGTGAACTCTCCAATGCGAGGCACTACGAGTGATGCTGCATACGATAGGAATATGGCGTTCATGCATGTCTTCGTTCGCGGATGCTCATAAAGCGGCGCAAGGGTTTGCTTCCACCTCCATGCGCGGAAGGCCTGTGCTAATATGCCGAAAGGAAATGATGCCAACATCCACCACCAGTTCATCTTATGCAGCAATACGTCGCGTATGCTCTCGATGTCAAAGTCGCGATACATCCAATAGAGTATGGCTCCGCCGAAGAGTAACGGCAGTCCGATGTTTATTGTTTTACGTATGTATCGCTTGTTCATCTGTGAAAATGGTTAAATTGTGGACAAAGGTACAAAAAAAAACTCAATTAAATGTCAAATGTTGAAATTATTTTGTAACTTTGCAGAAAAATCGTAGAATAATATAAGGATTGTTTTTTTCACTCATCCATTCATTCCTCATTGCTTGCGAAAGTTGAGTATATATAATAAGGTATATAGGTTTCGTATGCTGTGTTTGAAAAACAAGTTAAGTTAAAGTAGAATATAATAAAGTATAATAATATCTGAATGAAGCAAGTACGCCCAAAGAAAAACCTTGGACAGCATTTCCTTACCGACCTTGGCATAGCCCGTCGCATAGCCGACACCGTAGATGCATGTCCTGACATTCCAGTGCTCGAGATAGGTCCGGGTATGGGAGTCATGACGCAGTATCTGTACCCTAAGGACAGGGAGTTTAAGTGCGTAGAGATAGACAAGGAGTCGGTGGCGTATCTTCAGGAGGCTTTTCCACGACTTCGTGGCGGCATCATTGGCGACGACTTCCTGCGCATGGATCTCAATGAGGTGTTCGGTGGCAGGCAGTTCGTGCTGACGGGCAATTATCCGTACGATATCTCGTCGCAGATATTCTTCAAGATGCTCGACAACAAAGAACTCATACCGTGTTGCACCGGAATGATACAGCGCGAAGTGGCTTTGAGGATAGCTGCCGAGCCTGGCAACAAGACCTATGGCATCCTTTCGGTATTGATACAGGCATGGTACGATACGGAGTACCTGTTCACCGTCGATGAGGATGTGTTCAATCCACCGCCAAAGGTGAAGTCGGCTGTGATACGCATGACGCGCAATGACCGTAAGGACCTGGGATGCGATTGGCAGTTGTTCCGCCAGATAGTGAAGACCGTATTCAACCAGCGCAGGAAGATGCTGAGGGTTAGTCTCAAGCAGTTGGTGCCAGATTTTAGGAGCGACGAGAAATTTTTCATGAAGCGACCAGAACAACTTACGCATGAGGAGTTTGTATGGCTGACCAACTACGTTGAAAAGCTTAGAGCATAGCATCCTTGCATAGGCAAGCATTGGCGTATGTTTGGCGAAGAGCTTGGCAGTTGCTGTGCAAAGAAATTGATATAACTTTTTAAAACTATATTACTATGAAGAAAATCATTGCAGTCATTGTATGCACCATGATGTCTTTCGGTGCAGCCAATGCACAGTTGAGCGGATTGCTCGACAAAGTTACGAGTGCCACAAGTGGCAACAGCACGCTGAGTGCACTCACAGGTATCATCAGCAGCAAGCTGATACCTACCTCAACGCAGATTCTCGGTACATGGACCTACCAGGAGCCAGCCGTTATGTTTACCAGCGACAATGCACTGAAGAATGCCGCAAGCAGTCTCGCAATGAAGTCTGTTGAGACGAAACTTCAGTCTTACCTCACAAAGGTGGGCATCACGAAAGGCAATATGTCTGTCACCTTCAATGAGGATAAGACATTTACCGTGAACCGTAAGGGTAAGAAAGTCACCAGTGGCACATACACCATCGACAGTAATGGCGATGTTACGTTGAAGTTCAAGGGCAGGAAGAATCCAAGCAAGGTAACACCGCAGCTCGACAATGGTTCGCTGGTAGTTGTCATGGATGCCACGAAGCTCAAGATCTTCATGCAGAACATTGGCGCCAACGTGTCACAGCTCTCTACCGTCGTATCGCTCATGAAGAGTATGGATGGCATGAAGATCGGCGTACGTCTGCAGAAGTAATACCATTCGGGCTTTTCTTCTATCACAGATTACATGGATTCCCTGTGACTTCATCATCGTGGAATCACAGTGCGAATATTTAAACCCACTGATAATCGGCATTATTGCTGAATATCAGTGGGTTTACTTGTTATCATTTCCGTCGGTTATATTGTTATTTCTGCAGAGCCGTAGCAACGGTGGTGCTGTGCGTCGTAAATTACACAGAACTGCCCTGGCGCTACACCGTGAATGGGTTTCTCGGAATGGATAGTGAACACTCCGTCACCATCAGACTGCATAACGGCACTCATGTGGTCGGCGGTATGACGTATCTTGAATGTAATGTCGAGTGGTTGCGTAGCACCGTCTGCAAGCATCTCGCATGTGAGCCAGTGCATGTCGTGGACCTTGAATGTCTGTTTATATGCAGACTTAGGATCGTAGCCGTGTGAAACAAGTAATATGTTCTTCTTTATATTCTTCTTCACGGCAAACCATGGTCCGCCGCCGAATCCCAGTCCGTGGCGCTGTCCTATGGTGTGAAACCACAGTCCCTTGTGCATACCGATTTTCTTGCCGGTCTCGATGTCGATAACCAGTCCGGGCTTCTCGCCGAGATAGCGGCGCAGATACTCGTTGTAGTTTATCTTGCCAAGGAAGCAGATGCCCTGCGAGTCCTTGCGTTTTGCATTTACAAGGTTTTCTCGCTCGGCTATCTCCCTCACCTCGTTCTTATGGTAGTGTCCTATTGGGAATATAGCCTTGCGCAGTTGCCAGTCATATATCTGCGCCAGAAAGTCCGTCTGGTCCTTTACAGGGTCAGGTGAAGTGACGAGCCATTTCCTGCCCTGTTCGTCAATCTCAGTCTGGGCATAGTGACCAGTAGCGATATAGTCGTATTCATGACCGCGCTTCTCGTGGAAGGCACCGAATTTAATCAGGCGGTTGCACATTACGTCTGGGTTAGGTGTGAAACCAGCCTTCACCTTCTCCATGGTGTAGCGTGTCACCTGTTCCCAATACTCCTTATGGCAGTCAATCACCTCAAGGCGCAGGTTGTAGCGTCGTGCCACCATGGTAGCCATTTCGAGGTCTTCCTCCGATGTGCAGTCCCATTCCTCCTGCTCCTCAGGTCCTATTTTGATATAGAAGCAGTCGGGAGTTATTCCGTGTGTGCATAGTTCATGCACAACGACGGAACTATCGACTCCGCCACTGAGTAATACGGCTATACGACGAGAATTTAATAATTCATAATTCATAATTCATAATTACTCCCTCACTTGCAGAGAGAACTCTTAATTCTTAATTCTTAACTCTTCGCTCGGCACGCAGTGACGCTTGCCAGGGCAAGAACTCTTAACTCTTCGCCCAATCTCCCTCCCTCACAGGGTTGCCCTCCCCCGCAAGACGGGGGAGAAACGAAGTGAAGGGGGTGTAAAGACCATTGATGGGCGGGGTGGGTCACATATTCCTTATCCTCCATTCCTGCGGATAGAGGTTGTTGGCACGGTTGCCGATATTCTTTACGAATCCCAACGGAAGGGATTTGTAGGTGACAATGACGAAGCCCCGCGGAACGTCAGGCGGCAGTGTTATAGCCTCATGGTGAAGGTAGTGCAGTGCATCGTCAAGCGACAGTTCTGCCGTGGGATATTTGTCTTTTGGCAAGGTGGTGAGCATAGCCTCGGCATGGGCAGGTATGGTGCTCTTGCCTTTTATTGTCGGCTGCGGATTGCCGTCAGACAAGATACGCAGGAACTTCCTTGCTTTCTCTATGGAGTTACTGCCTTTTGAAGAGGGGGTGGGAGAGGACTTCCTAAGCACTGCCATGAATAGACCTTCACCCTTTGTGGTGCCAGGGATGAAACGATATACGGGAGCATCCCATCCCTTTAGCAGCGAACCGCAGATGTTCCATTCCTCCTTAGTGGCTATAGGTACGATGTCAGCGCCCAGTTCCTCCATAATCCAGCGCACGTTTTCTTCATCCTCCCTGAGGTTGAATGTGCAAGTACTGTAGATAAGCAAACCGCCAGTCTTGAGACAGTCCCAGATGTCGGCAACGATAGAGCGCTGCAGTTCCTGACACTTCATCACGTTTTGCGGGCTCCATTCCCCTATGGTGGCCTCGTCCTTACGGAACATGCCTTCTCCGGAGCAAGGTACGTCGGTAAGTATGGCGTCAAACATCAGTCCGGCTTTCTTATAGTCGCGTGGATAGTTATTCGTCACTATCACGTTGGGATGTCCCTGCTTCTGCATGTTCTCCATCAGTATGTTAGCCCTGCGTTTGTCTGGCTCGTTAGAGAACAGCATCATGTCGTCTGGTATGGCGGCACGTATAAGTGACGATTTGCCGCCTGGTGCAGCACAGAGGTCAAGGAACATGCCGCCGTCAGTGTCGCCACCTGTTGGCATGGCCTGCCTCAGCACCTCGTCGAGGAACATCGACGAAGCCTCCTGAACGTAATAGGCACCGGCATGAAGCAACGGATCCAAAGTGAAGTTAGGACGCTTGTCGAGGTAGTATGCATTGTTGCACCATGGTATTGGCGTGCAACCGGGCTCGTCGGCAGCGATAAGGCGCAGCGGCGAGTTACCCCCGTCGTCATCCTGTGTGATGGCGGCAGGGCTCTTGTAAGGGTTGAGCCTTATGCTCACTGGCGTAATCTCATTGAAAGCGTTGAGGTAACGCTCCCAAAGGCTGTCGCCAAGGAGCTTGTGGGTATATTCTGAAAACTCAGAAGGTAAAACGGCTTTTGTCATAACTCTAAATGTAAAACGAGTGGCAGGTGGTCGCTGACGCCCTTGTTGTATAAGGGACCGCGAAAAGTGCGGAATGGCTTGTAGCCTCCCTGACTGTCTTTCTCCAACATCCATTCATTGTCAAGGATGTAGCAGTTCTTTACTCTGTCGTTCAGTTGTCTGGAGAGGAATATGTGGTCAAGGCTGTTCCATTCCCCGCCATATTTATACGTACCGGTAACGTCGGTAATGCTGTGGTTGAAGCCTACTGCAGATTCCGATACTTCGTAAAGGGAATCGTTGCCTATCAGCCTTAGCGACTTGTCACGTGAATAGTCGTTGAAATCACCGGCTATTATAATGCATGCCTGCGGTGCCTCACTGCGTATGGAATCTACGGTCTGTATGATGCGCTGTGCCACAGCCAGGCGGTAAGGCTCTGATGCTACCTGACCACCGCTTCTGCTCGGTGCATGTACGGCAATGATGTGCAGTGTGTCGCCAGAGCGTGCTGCTCCCTTCGCGTATAGTAGGTCGCGTGTGGGCATCATGCCCTTCTCCGGTGGTGATATGCGTATGGAGTGGTGCTCCGTAAGTCGGAAGGTGAGAGGGTTGTAGAGTAGTGCCACGTCAATGCCGCGATGGTCCGGACTGTTTGTCATGACATACCTGTAGCCTGCTCCTTTCAGCATGCTTGCATGTGTGAGCATGAGCATGGTACTGTCATTCTCCACCTCGCACAGTACCACTAAGTCCGGCAGGTGATATGCGTAGGCATTTGACGTACGTAGCTTGTCGGCAGGCTCCCTCATGTTTTCTCCGCATTGCTGTATTACCCTGCCTATGTTGTTAAGCTTCTTCCAATACCTGCTGAAGGTCCAGTGGCGCTCTGCGTCAGGCATGAACTCATGATCATTCTTCAGGGAGTCATGTACGCAGTCAAACAGATTCTCGCAGTTATACTCCACGAACGTAAACGGAACGTGATAATCCTCAGCACGACATGTGCCGGCACTCAGTATCGTGAGCAGGCAAAGCAGCCTTATGATATGATGTGTGGACATCTTGTATAGCACGGACATACCAGGCACTATCTGTCTTTCCAGAATGTCGGGGTGAAGATTATCAATACTGAGAAAATCTCAAGTCTGCCCATCAGCATTAGCAGTGAGCACATCCATTTTGCAAAGTCAGGCAGCTCGTTCCATGACATGGTAGGACCAATCTCAGTACCGAGTGTAGGTCCCACGTTGCTCAGTGTTGACAGTGTTATGGTGATAGCGTTGGTATTGTCAATGCCTGCAGCAATCATTGTGAATGCGCATATAAGGCACAGCAATCCGTATGCAGTAAGGAATGCCAGCAGTGTCACCCTGCGCTGCATAGGTACGTTCATGTCGCCGAAGCGCAGTGGCAGTACGGCCTTCGGGTGCAGTATCTGCTTGAATTCGTTCTGTACTATCTTGAGCAGCATGGAGCAGCGCACGCACTTGAATCCGCCGCTTGTGCTGCCTGCACATGCTCCTGTGAACATACATACGGCAAGCACCACCCATGTCACGTGTGGCCATTTGGCGGCATCATCGTTGAATAGTCCGGTGGTGGTGATGAACGATACCACCTGATATACGGCGCATCGGAACGCTTTCTCTATGTCGTAGCTGAGGCTGTGCATCAGCAGTATCATGATGAAGGCGGTGAATATGAACGTGAGCAGGCAATACAGCTTCACCTCACTGTTTGAGAAAAGGCTCTTCACTTCACCTTTCAGGAACAAACGATAAAGCAGTATGAAGTTAATGCCAGACAGGAAGCAGAACAGGGTGGAGAAATACTCCATGGCAGGTGAGTTGAAAAACTCTATACTGTCATTGTGTGTAGCAAAGCCACCAGTGGCAATGGTCGTCATGGAATAGTTTACGCTGTCGAACCATCCCATGCCGAGTAGTTTGAAAGTCAGTGTGCAGGCAATGGTCAGTGCAAGGAATATCACCCAGATACTCTTTGCCGACGTTGACAGTCGTGGATGCAGTTTCGTCTTTATAGGACCAGTGGCTTCTGCAGAGAACACCTTTACTGAGCCGCCCACCATTGATGGCAGTATGGCAATGGTGAAGAATACGATGCCCAGACCGCCTATCCACTGCGAGAAGGTGCGCCAGAACAGTATGCCGTGTGGCAGATGTTCCACGTCGTCAAGTATCGTGGCACCAGTAGTCGTGAAGCCCGACATAGTCTCGAAGTAGGCATTTGTGAAGTTGGGAATGTAACCGCCGATGATGAACGGCAATGTGCCGAACAGGCTATACACGCTCCATGTCAGTGTGACGACGAGGAAGGAGTCCTTCCTGCTCATGGTGTTGTCAGCCTTGTATCCCATATACCTTAATATATATGCAAACAGCTGTGTCACCAATATTGATATGAGGAAAGAGAATGTGTCATCCTCATTGTACCAGAATGCGATGCAAAGGCACAACAGCATGAACATAGACTCCAGAAACAGCAATGAGCCTAATATCTTATATATAAGCTTCAGGTTTATCATATATCGTCATTCTACTTTCATCAGCCTCTCTCCTTTGTCATGTTTTAATAAAAGAGTTTCTCTATACGTTTCATGTCGGCATTATGACAGAATACCACTACGATGTCACCCTCCTGAACTTGGGTGCCTCCTGATATAAGTATTCCCTCGCCGTTTCTTACCAGGCCGCCGAAGGTTACACCCTTAGGCAATCCCAATTCATATATCTTCTTCTTCGTGATGCGTGAGCCAGGCATGGCAGTAAACTCAGCCACGTCGGCCTTTGCCTGCATAAGGAAGCGCACGTTGTTAGCCTTACCCTCAAGCAGAGTCTCGTAGATACGCGATGCCGCAATGGCCTTCTTGTTGATGATGGTACCTATGTCGAGGCTCTCCGCCATGTCAACGTAGTCTATGTTCTCCACCACAGCCACCGTCTTTCTCACTCCATAGCGCTTTGCCGTCAGACAGGCAAGTATGTTAGCCTCGCTGCTGCCGGTCAGTGCCACGAAGGCCTGTGTGCTTCGTATGCCTTCCTCTATGAGCAGTGAGGTGTCGCGTGCATCTCCGTTTATTATATAGTTGGCAGTGCGGGGCAGCAGGTCATTGAGACGTTCGCAGCGTGCAGGGTCACTCTCTATGATTTTATATTTCATGTAGTCAGGCATGGTGTGTGCCGTACGTACGGATGTCTTGCCGCCACCCATTATCATCACGTTCTTTACGTCGGCATAATGCTCCTTGCCTACTATGTGGCGTACGTAAGGTATTGACTGCGGGGTGGTCATGAAATATGCCAGGTCATACAGCTGCAGCACGTCGTCGCCGCCTGGTATTATGGTTTCGTTGCCACGCTTTATAGCCACTATGTGGTAAGGCTCTGAAGGGCCTATCAGCTCCTTCAGCGGACGGTCAAGTATGAGGCATCCCTCACGCAGTTTTATGCCGAGCATTACGAGGGCACCGTCGTGCACGTCCCAACGCTGTCGTACCCACGACATCTTCAGTCCGTTGATGATGTCCTGTGCAGCGAGCAGTTCCGGGTATATTATGGAGTCTATGCCCATTCTCGTCAGCACGTCCTTATTCTTCGGCTTGGCATATTCATACTCCTCCACCTTAGCCACGGTATGCTTAGCCCCTAACGACTTTGCTATGCAGCAAGCCGTCATGTTCTGTTCCTGGTTCAGTGTTACTGCAATGAACAGGTCGGCATTTGACACCCCTATCTCCCGTTGTGCCTTTATGCTTACGGGAGAGGCATACATCGTCAGTACGTCAAGGTCTGAGTTGATGCTGTCGAGTGCTTCCTCATTATCGTCAATGATGGTGATGTCCTCATTGGTACGAGTCAGGAGCGATGCCAGATAGTTGCCTATGGCGTATGCGCCGGCTATGATGATTTTCATTGTCTGATAGTCTTTATGACTTCCGCTATTGTCGTCGGGTCAATTCCTACTATATGCTGCAACTGTGCCACCGTACCGTGTTCCACGAATGTATCGGTAGGCATGCCCAGTCGTATGGTCTTTGGCGTCATGTCGTGGTCGGCAAAGTATTCCAGTACGGCAGAACCGAGTCCGCCGTTCTTTACTCCGTCCTCCACTGTTATCACGTATTTGAAGTTCCTTCCTACCTCGTTGAGAATCTCCGTGTCGATAGGTTTCAGGAAACGCATGTCATAGTGTGCCACTGATATGTCCGTACCATTAGAGCGCAGGCTTTCGATGGCCTTCGTCACGTTGTTGCCTATATTGCCGATAGAGAGTACCGCCACGTCGGTGCCGTCGGCAACCTTGCGTCCTTTGCCTATGGCTATTTCCTTCAGTGGGCAGCGCCAGTCTGTCAATACGCCTCTGCCTCGTGGGTAGCGTATTACGAAGGCACCCATTCCCGGCAACTGTGCCGTGTACATCATCTTGCGCAGCTCATGCTCGTTCATCGGTGCGCAGATGGTGAGGTTCGGAACGGGGCGCAGTGCGGCGAGGTCGAAGGCACCATGGTGCGTGGCACCGTCTTCACCTACTATTCCGGCGCGGTCAAGGCAGAACACTACGTTGAGGCCTTCTATTGCCACGTCGTGTATTATATTGTCGTAGGCACGTTGTGCGAATGCACTGTATATGTTGCAGAATGGCGTAAGTCCTTCCTTCGCCATGCCTCCTGAGAATGTCACTGCATGTCCCTCGGCAATGCCCACGTCGAAGGCACGGTCTGGCATCTCCTTCATCAGCATGTTCATGCTGCATCCTGACGGCATGGCAGGCGTCACTCCCACAATCTTCGGGTTAGCCTTTGCCAGTTCCACGAGTGTCTCACCGAACACATCCTGGTATTTCGGTGGTGTGTTGTCAGTGTTCTCCTTAATTCTCTCGCCGGTCTCAGGGTCGAATTTGCCTGGTGCGTGCCATATCGTGGCAGCCTTCTCGGCAGGCTCATAGCCCTTACCCTTTATGGTGTGTATGTGCAGCAGCTTCGGACCTTTCATGTCTTTCAGCTGGCGCAGCACTCGCACCAGTTCCTTTACGTTATGTCCATCTACCGGACCGAAGTACCTTATGTCGAGGCCTTCGAATATGTTGGCCTGTGAAGACAGTGCCGACTTCAGTGCGTTGCTGAGCCTTATGGCTTTCTTCCTGCGTTTGTCGTCGAGGAAACCATGTCCCTCAAGCCATTGTGCGGCACGGTATCTCCAGCGGTTATAGCTCTCATTGGTGTTTAGTGATAGCAGATATTGCTTCATGCCGCCCACGCTGCGGTCTATCGACATATTATTGTCGTTGAGTATTATGAGCAGGTCGTTAGGCGAGGAGGCAACATTGTTGAGGCCCTCGAAAGCCAGTCCGCCGCTCATGGAACCGTCGCCTATCACAGCCACCACGTGTCGGTTATAGCCGTTATGGGCATCTGCCACGGCCATGCCCAGTGCCGCCGATATACTGTTAGATGCGTGTCCGCAGGTAAAAGTGTCGTATTCGCTCTCGCTTGGAGTAGGGAAGGGGTGCAGTCCCCCCAGTTTACGGTTAGTGGAGAAAGACTCGCGCCTGCCTGTAAGGATCTTGTGTCCGTAAGCCTGGTGTCCCACGTCCCATACTATGCGATCCTCCGGCGTGTTATATACATAGTGCAGTGCCACAGTCAGTTCCGTCACACCCAGACTTGAAGCCAGGTGTCCCGGATTAACCGAGAGCTCCTTCACTATGTCGTCGCGCAGTTCTGAGCATACATCCGGCAGGGCCTCCACTGATAGATTGCGAAGGTCAGCTGGATATTTTATGTTATTTAAGTATTTATAGTTCAACGTTGCCTTTGTATATTATGCCATACTGTTTCGTGCGAAACTGTATTTTGTATCGTTTGAGGTATTTTCTGTGCCTTCTCCAACGCACTTGTAGTCAGAGTGTTGCAAAGAGCGTTGTAAAAGCTATCGAATTACCGTGTAAAAGCTATCAAATTACCGTGTAAAAGCTATCGTTTTACCGTGTAAAAGCTATGCTTTTGCGGCGTAAGGATATGCAACTGTAAAATAGTCTCAAGCATTAAATTGTATAGAGCAAGTGTCTTAACTACTTAACTTCTTCAGAAAGCTGAGTAAATAATTATGCATACCTACTTATAAAAAATAAGGGAATAATTGGGCGTAATCGCTTATTTGCGACACGCCCAATACTCCCTTTTATTCTTTATTACTTAACGTCGCCTACCTTGATGAGGTACTCAGCAATCTGAACGGCGTTCAGCGCAGCACCCTTCTTGATTTGGTCGCCAGAGAGCCAGAAGGTAAGACCGTTGTCGTTAGCGAGGTCCTCACGTACACGACCTACATATACGTTATCCTTGCCGGCAGTGTAGAGAGGCATTGGGTAAGGCAGTCCCTCCATTGTCTCCTTTGTAGCGTCGGCATTAGCCTTTGCGCCCACCTTCTTAGGATCATCTACGAGAGTCACGCCCTCAGCGTTGCGCAGGGCCTCCTGTGCAGCCTCCACGGTGATAGGCTTCTCAGTCTCAATCCATACAGCCTCAGAGTGAGCACGCAGTGAAGAGATGCGCACGCACATAGCAGAGCAGCGTGCGTCGGTGTGCATAATCTTCCTTGTCTCGTTAAACATCTTCATCTCCTCCTTGGTGTATCCATTGTCCTGGAACACGTCAATCTGAGGAATTACGTTGTAAGCCAGCTGATAGGCAAACTTGTTTACTGTAGGCTGCTGGTCGTTAGCCAGTTCCTTGTACTGCTGCTGCAGTTCTGCCATGGCAGCTGCGCCGGCACCAGAAGCAGACTGGTAAGAAGCGATGTGTATGCGCTTGATGTGAGAAAGCTTCTCGAGTGGCTGCAGGCATACCACCATCATGATGGTAGTGCAGTTAGGGTTGGCGATGATGCCACGTGGGCGCTTCAGTGCGTCCTCAGCGTTACACTCAGGCACTACCAATGGCACGTCGTCGTCCATGCGGAATGCTGATGAGTTGTCAATCATCACTGCACCATACTTGGTGATGTCCTCGCAGAACTCCTTTGATGTGCCTGCACCTGCACTGGTGAATGCGATGTCAACGTCTTTGAAATCGTCGTTGTGCTGCAGGAGCTTTACCTCATACTCCTTACCGCGGAAAGTGTACTTGGTACCTGCTGAACGCTGTGATCCGAACAGTACCAGTTCATCGATAGGGAAATTTCTCTCGTCAAGGACACGGAGGAACTCCTGTCCTACTGCGCCGCTGGCGCCTACAATAGCTACTTTCATTTTTTATCTTTTCTGTTTGAGTTTGTTTCTTGGTTGTAATTTATGTCGATTGTCTGCGTGTGCAAACTGCTTTATGTATTAATTCTTTGCAAAATTACAAATTTTTGCCGAAACATTCGCATAATTCAGTTTTTTTTTGTTACTTTGCATTGGATTTTATTGATATTCGATACTAACAACCCAAAATAATGCATGAATTAACACAATATTTTCCGGTAACTAATCCGACGATGGTGTTCTTTATAGTATTATTCACCATACTTATAGCACCTATCGTCATGAGCAAGTTGCGTATCCCCCATATCATAGGCATGGTGCTGGCTGGTGTGGCGCTGGGCAAGTATGGCTTCAACATTCTTGAGCGCGATGCCAGTTTTGAGCTCTTCGGCAGGGTGGGACTGCTGTATATCATGTTTCTCGCAGGCATAGAGATGGACCTTGAGGGACTGAAGAAGAATCTCGTCTCGGTCTCGTTGTTCGGACTCCTTACCTTTGCCTTGCCCTTTGCCCTTATGTATATTGCCGGGTGCTGCCTTTTGGGCTATTCGCCCCTTGCCTCGGTGTTGCTCAGCTGTATCATGGCTACCAATACGCTGATAGCCTATCCTATAGTGGCACGCTACGGACTTCAGAAGCATTATGCCACCACGTTGTCCGTGGGGGCGTCCATGCTGTCACTGCTCGTCACGCTCGTCGTGGTGGCTGCCCTCGTGGGCTCGTTCAGCGGTGGCAGCGGTGCCTTGTTCTGGCTGCTCTTCGTGGTTAAGTTCGTGGCATACTGTGCCCTGCTGCTCTACATGATACCCCATCTTACGCGGTGGTTCCTACGCAGGTACAGCGATTCCGTAATGCAGTTCATCTTCATTCTCGCCACCATGTTTCTCTGTGCGGCTCTGTGTGAGCTTATCGGGCTCGAGGGCATCTTCGGCGCTTTCTTCAGCGGACTCATTCTTAACCGCTACGTGCCGCCGTTGTCTCCGTTGATGAACCGTATAGAGTTCATCGGCAATGCTATCTTCATACCTTATTTCCTTATAGGCGTGGGCATGCTTATCAACCTTGGACTGCTCTTTACCGGTGGCGGCATCATTTTCACCGTGGTGTGCATCGTGGTGGTGGGCACGTTGGGTAAGGCTCTTGCCGCATACGCCTCTTGCCGCATGCTGGGACAGCCGTGGCTGCATGGCCATCTCATGTTCGGACTCACCTCTGCCCATGCTGCTGCTGGCATAGCGATAGTCCTGATAGGTATGAGACTGCAGTTGGCACCGGGACAGTATCTCGTTGGCGACGACATGCTCAACGGCGTCGTCGTGATGATACTCTTCACGTGTATCATCTCTACCATCGTGACCGATAGCTCTGCGCGTCAGGTAGCACTGCGGGAGAGCATGGGAAAGCATGAGGAACAGACCGGCGACGATGAGAAGATTCTTATAGCCGTGAAATATCCCGAGACGTGCAACACGTTGCTCGACCTCGCCATCATGATGCGCAATCCGGAACTGAACCGCGGACTGATAGCCCTTAACGTGGTGTATGACGATAACGACGCCGATGCTAACCAGCGCAAGGGCATGCAGTTGCTCGAGAACGTGGCTCGCAAGGCGAGTGCGTCGGATGTCCGTGTGCAGACTCAGGTGAGGCTTGCCACCAACATCGGCAACGGTATCAAGCATGCCTTCAAGGAGTACGACTGTTCTGAGGTCATCTTCGGCGTACACATACATCCTAACTCCAGTCGCGTGTTCTGGGGAGACTTCGCACAGAGTGTCTTCAATGGTCTGTCGAGGCAGATTATCATAGCTCGCTGCACGCAGCCTTTCAGCACGTTGAGGGCCATCAAGGTGGCAGTGCCGTCAAGGGCTGAGTACGAACCGGGTTTCAATCGCTGGCTGGAGCGCCTGTGCCGCTTCTCTGATACTATTGGCTGCCGCATTGTGTTCAATGGCAGGGAAGACACCCTCGCTCTCATAACGCGCTATGTGGAGCGCCACTACCGCAACCTGCGTACGGAGTATGTATCCATGCCTCACTGGAAGGGACTCATCGACCTTGCCGAGAGTACCCATGCCGACGAGATGCTCGCCGTCGTCACGGCACGTCAGGGCACGGTGTCTTACAAGGCTGCCCTCGACAGTCTGCCGGAGGAACTGACGGAGCATTACCACGGCACCAACCTCATGATAATTTTCCCCGACCAGTACGGTCCGGCTCCTGATACGCTCACCTTCGCCACTACCTCGCATACCGAACAGACATCGGCATACCAGGAGATGCACTCATGGCTCACTAAGCTGCGACGACAGTTGCCGTGGAAAAATTGAAAATTGAAAATTGAAAATTGGGGCGCACCCCATCACCCCCAAAAAGCCCATAAAACCCACCAACCTCATAAACCCCAAAATGCCCATAAAGCCCATAAAGCCAACCCCAAAATGCCCATCAACCCCATAAAACTCACCAAACTTAAAAGGTGGTATAGGTCGTTGCAGACAAGGTCCACACTCGCTATCATCATCACCGCTGGCGTACTGATAGAGGTGACATCCGCGGTGCAGTATTGGTATGCTCGTAAAGGCATACGCGAGGAGGTGGAGCGACGTGCCGTAGGCGAACTCAAGGTGCGCAATCTTGAGATAGAGAAGATTGTGAACGCGGTGGAGAGCGCGTCAGACTATACCGTGTGGATGCTGGAGAAGAGTCTTGACTCTCCGGCAGAACAGACCTCGGTGATTGAGAAGGTTCTGAAGGTTAACCCTAACCTCGTGGGGTGCGGCATTGGCTTCAAACCATACTACTATGCTTCGAAGGGACGTTGGTATGAGCCTTATTACAGACGCTCCGACGATGGCAGCATACAGTCCATGCAGATAGGAAGCGAGAGCCACGACTACGTCACGGCAGACTGGTATGCCGTACCTATGAAGTCTGGCAAGGGCTACTGGACGGAGCCTTACTACGACGATGCTGGCGGCAAGGTACTCATGATTACCTATGCCCAGCCTATCCTTGATGAGAAGGGCAATGCAGTGGCTGTGTTCGGCATGGATCTCTCGCTCGATTGGCTCACCAAGACGCTTAACGTAAACCATTTCTATCCCTCGTCCTTCAATCTCGTGGTCTCGCGCACAGGCAAACTCATGGCATGCCCGGTGGAGAGCCTCGTCATGCGTAGGAGCCTCATGGAGGTGACCACTAAGTATAAGGATACCACCGTGCACAACGTAAACCGTAAGATGCTGGCGGGAGAGAGCGGACAAGCCACGATAATCGACGAGCAGGGCGAGAAGAACTATGTGTTCTTCGCACCAATCAGTCGCGACACGTCACTGACGGCTGGCGAACAGCTCGGCTGGTCCATGGCGGTGGTGTGCAGCGACAGTGAGATATACCGCGGTCTGCGACAGGTGGGCTTCAACCTTATGCTGCTCATGATAGCAGGCATGGCACTGCTCATATATATACTGCTGCGCACGGTGCGTGGCTACAGGAACCTGCAAGAGGCAAACACCGAGCGCGAGCGTATGAACGGCGAACTGGGTGTGGCTAAGCGCATACAGCATGCCATGCTGCCGGAGAAGTTCCCGCCGTTCCCTGAGCGTGGCGACATCGACATCTATGCCTTGCAGAACCCAGCAAGGCAGGTGGGCGGCGACCTCTACGACTATCTCCTGCGCGACGAGAAACTATTCTTCTGCGTCGGCGACGTCTCCGGCAAGGGCGTGCCTGCCGCCATGGTGATGGCCATGGCACAGTCAGTGTTCCGTCTGCTCGTGGCACGCGAGTCTTCCCCTGAGCGCATAGTGACGCAGATGAACGAGCTCCTGACTCACGATAATGAGTATAACATCTTCATCACGTTCTTCATCGGTGTGCTCGACCTCCCCACGGGGCGCCTGCGCTACTGCAATGCAGGCCATAAGCCACCCGTGCTGTTAGGGCAGGGTAGCGACGAGCTCCCTTGCACCCCCAACCTGCCGTTAGGCGCCTTGCCCGACTGGAAATACTGCGTGCAGGAGACCGTCGTGGAGCCTGGCACCACCATGTTCCTCTTCACCGACGGACTCACGGAGGCTGAGAACGAGGCGCATGAACTGTTCTCGAAGAAACGCATGATGCAGTCACTAACTGCAAACCAGTCGCAGGCACCCCACGACATCGTGACCTCCATGACGGATGCCGTAAAGACCTTCGTGGGCGATACCGAGCAGAGCGACGACCTCACCATGCTCGCCATAAGATATACGCGCAGCCATACCGACGTGCAGATACGTCGCACGCTCACGCTTCACAACGACATCGCCGAGGTACCCGTCATGGCAGAGTTCGTTGACGCCGTATGCGAGGAGGTGAAGCTCGATGCCTCGGCAGTCATGCAGGTCAACCTCGCCATAGAGGAAGCCGTGGTGAACGTCATGAACTACGCCTACCCCAGTGGCACGCAGGGCGAGATAACATTGCTGGCAGAGGCAGACACCCGTCAGCTCAAGTTCATACTCACCGACAGCGGCAAACCCTTCGACCCCACCACGCATGCAGAGGTCGATACCACACTGTCGGCAGAGAAGCGAGGCATCGGCGGACTGGGCATACACCTCATGCGACGCTATATGGACAGCATCAACTACGAACGCATAGGCGATCAGAACGTACTGACACTGTGCAGAAAACTGAATAACTCCACAGAAAATAAAACAAAAACATAAAACAATGAAGACAACATTCTCAGAAGAGGCAAACAACCTCGTTATGGCCTTCGAAGGAAGACTGGACACTGCCGCATCGGCACAGACGGAAAAAGAAATGCTGGTACTGAACGACTGTGAAGGTCGCGACATCGTGCTCGACTGCACAAAGTTGGAGTACATATCCTCAAGCGGTCTGCGCCTGTTCCTCGGACTCGTCAAGGTGGCAAACTCCAAAGGCAGCAAGATAACGATAAAAGGCCTGTCAGACGACATCCACCAGGTGTTCGACGAGATAGGATTCACACGACTGTTTGAAATCGCCTGATAAAACTATAAAGGTGGGTTCTAATAATTCCCACATAATGATATTTATATGATTGACTAATTTAACTCGTGGGAATTTTTAGAACCCACCTAAAGTTATGGCAAAGGAAGTAAGCATACAGCAGTTGCAGGCAGAGAATGAAGCCCTGCGCAACGAACTCAGCAAGCTCAAGGACGAGCTGATAAGGCTACTTGGTCGTAACCTCGACCTGTCAGAAAGACTCGAGGAAGATGTGGAACTGCGTCGCCGCACCGAGGTGGCAAAGGAACTGCTCGACGGCAACATCACGCGTCAGCGCAATGCCGACCTACAGGACGACGGTCAGCTCATGGCGCTCCTGGAGCTACGTGTGGAGCAGGAGCAGCCCTACAAGCGTGCCGACTTCAATTCCACCGAACTGGCACAGTTGCTTGGTGTCAGTCGTGAACGCCTTATCAGGCTGTTCAGGCACCAGACCATCCATCGCACGCCCGACGCCTACATTGACAACCTACGCACCCTGTATGCTCTCCGCCTATTGCGTGAGCACTCCAACTACACCATCGCCGTAGTGGCAGAAGAGGCAGGCTTCGCCAATGTCAGGACCCTTCAGCGCCGCATCCAGGACGCCATCGGCATGACGCCGGTGGAGTACCGCCTAATGCTCACACGTGACGAGTAGTCTGGGAAGACAACGAAACGGTAAAACTACTCGTGTAATTCTACAATTCGGGAAAAAAAATTCCTAGACGAACACGAATCTTACTAATCTACACGAATCTGCATGATTGTAAACTACTCGTGTAATTTACTACCCCAGCTTACATGGATTGACAGGATTGACTTTTCGACAACGGATTAAGACGAATTACACGGATTGCACAAATTAAAGATAATTACAAACAATATAAAAGCAAGAGAAATATTGTAAAAAAGAGAAAAGAGAAAAGAGATTTTCCAACATAAAATAGCCCTCACTGATATCGGCATTGCTGCTGAAGTCAGTGGGGGCTCTGTTCATATCTCACTTTGTGTTATGTAAGAGTGAACGTGCAGTGTTCGCTGTTTACTTGTTTTTTGTTAAATACTACTAAAACTAATCTGTTTTTGTTAAATAACTACAAGGATTCCTATTTGATAAGTTTATGAATGGATTAAAAATAGTAAATTTGTAAACATGAAGAATTTTCTTTCACATAGAATTCGTATGGCAAGACAGGCACAAGGCTTGTCTATGGATAAACTCGTTGAAAAGATGGGCAACACCATAAGTAAGATGTCCATTTCAAAGATAGAGCGAGGTGTGTTTAGTCCTTCGCAAGACATATTAAATCAGATAGCACAAATCTGTAATGTACCCGTATCCTACTTCTATTCCAAGGAATACGCTACAAGTGGTTTTGATTTCCGTATCAAGCAAGGAGCGTCAGTACATAAAACGAAGCAGATAGAGGCGAAACTGAAAATAGAGATAGAAAACTATTTCGGGCAGGAAGATACATTCGTTATAGAAAGAACGGAATTTAATAACCCTGTCAAGGACTTCCCTGTCAGAACATACGATGACGTAGAGGAAGCCGTGGCAATGATTCGCAAATGCTGGGAAATAGGTTCGCAACCTATACATTCCGTCTATGAACTATTGCAGGAAAAAGGAGTTGTGGTAATCGAAATACCGATTGATTGCAAAGAACTTGATGGAACGTCAACCATAGTGAATAACGAAGTACCAGTGATAATAATAAACTCGGAGAAGAACGTCACTAATGAGCGCAAGCGCTTCACTGCTCTTCATGAGTTAGGGCACCTGATGCTCGACTTCACGCAGTTGCCAAAAGACGCAGAGCCAGTCAAGTTAGAGCATCCTTTTGGGGATGTTACGTTCAAGACTCCCGACGACGAGCGATTATGCAACCACTTTGCCGGTGCCATGCTGATACAGAAAGAAAGCATCCGGCGCAGACTTGGCAACAGCAGGAAGGACTTAACCCTGCCGGAACTGATAAGCATAAAGAACATGTATGGCATAAGCATAGCCTCCTTAGTTCACAGGGCTCATGACCTCGCCATTATTTCAGACAAGATCTATGACAAATGGTATGATGACACGATAAAGCCAAACTACATGGAAAAAGGATGGGGCTGCTACCCCATAAACGAGGTAGCCGACAGACAAGAACTGTTAGCAGAAAGAATGAAAACGGAAAACGAGCAAGACTCTAAAAGCATAAATACAAAAAAAAGGCGACTTGCGCCGCCTTGAATGTTTTCACAACGGAATAATCCTTATTGTGATTTGCAAAAAAAATAGTACTGCAAAGTTAATACTTTTGCTTATTTGTTGCAAATATTTTGTGTTAAAAAATATTTCTATGTAGTAAAACTTATAAAACCATACATTATGAAAAATATTTTAGGCTTAGATTTGGGAACTAATAGTATTGGTTGGGCTAAAATCTCTATCGATGAAGAAAACAACAGAAAACCTGAGATCAAATTAGGCAGCAGAATCATTCCGATGACACAAGATGTTCTCGGAAAGTTTGATAGTGGCGTAACGGAATCAGAAACTGCAAAACGTACACAATATCGTGGCACTCGTAGATTACGTGAACGCTGCCTGCAAAGACGTGAGCGTCTTTTTAGAGTATTGCACACTCTGAATTTCTTGCCAAGCCATTTTGACAATGCTATTGGTTGGAATAAGAATGACAATCGTACTTATGGAAAATTCATTGATTCCAGCGAACCTAAAATTGCATGGAGTAAAGGCATAGATGGCAAAATGAATTTTGTTTTTATAGATTCATTCTATGAAATGCTTGAGGATTTTAAGGAAAACCAGCCACAACTTGTTGAGAATGGGAAAAAGATTCCTTTTGATTGGACATTGTATTATCTTCGAAAGAAAGCTTTAACACGACCAATAAGCAAACAAGAATTGGCATGGATACTTTTGAGTTTTAATCAAAAGCGAGGATACTATCAGTTACGTGGTGAAGAAGAAGAAATAAACGAGTTAAAGAAAGAGGAATACTATGTACTGAAAGTTGTAAAAGTAGAAGAAACAGAAGAGCGCAGAGGTGCTGATGTATGGTATAATATTCATCTCGAGAATGGCTGGATATACCGTCGCGCAAGTAAGATTCCACTGACAGATTGGGAAGGAAAGTTTAAAGAATTCATTGTTACTACGGAGTTTGAACCCGATGGTAAAGTTAAATTAAATAAAGAAGGTGAAGAGCGCAGAAGCTTTAGAGCTCCTAATGGTGATGATTGGAATCTGCAGAAAAAACGTGTAGAATCTTCTATCGAACAGTCTGGTAAAGAAGTCGGAGAGTATATATATGACAATCTTCTCAGGGCACCATATGAGAAAGTTCGTGGCAAGCTTGTGAGAGTTGTCGAACGGAAATTTTACAAACAAGAATTACTGGCAATATTAAAGAAACAAACGGAATTCATACCTGAATTGACAAATGTTGAATTGTATGAAAACTGTATCAAGGAACTCTATGCGAAAAACATAGCTCATCAGGATAGTTTGCGCAAGAAGGACCTCATATATATGCTTGTGGAAGATTTGCTATTCTATCAGCGTCCACTCAAGAGCAAGAAATCGCTTATTGACAACTGCCCATACGAGTCTTATCAGTACGTTGATAAGGAAACAGGAGAAATAAAGATTCAACACATCAAGTGTATTGCAAAGTCAAATCCATATTTTCAGGAATTCAGACTATGGCAATTCATACAAAATCTTAGAGTATTCAAAAGAGGTGACATAAACGATGAAGATGTTACTGAAGAATATCTGAAAAACGAAGAAGATTACATAAAACTTTACAAATTCCTTAATGACAAGGATAAGATAAAACAAGATGTTTTTCTTAAGGATTTCTTGAAAATCAAGAAACCAAAGGGAAAAGATGCTAAATATCCTCTGCGTTGGAATTATGTGGAGGACAAGGATTATCCATGCAACACGACACGCCATGCTTTGCTGAATGCATTAAAGAAAGCAGAAATTGACACGGCTATAATAGACAACAAAGATGAAGAATATAGACTTTGGCATTTACTATATTCCGTAAATGACAAAACGGAACTCCAGAATGCTCTGAACAAATATGCCAAATCTCATCAACTGCCAGCCGTATTTGCTGAAGAATTTGGAAAAATAAAGCCTTTTGATAAAGAATATGGCGCATATTCGGAGAAAGCTATAAAAAAACTTCTCTCAGTTATGCGTATGGGTGAAATGTGGAAAATAGATGAAATCCCTGACAGCGTAGAAAAAGTTATAGCAGGTGAGATAGACGAAAAGATTTTACAGCGTTTAGATAATAGTAAGTCTCGTTTGCAATCGAAACAGGAGCTTCGTGGTCTACCAGTATGGCAGGCTTGTTATGTTGTCTATGGAAGACACTCCGAAGCAGAGAAAACAGATAAATGGAACTCTCCGGAAGACCTCTCAAGATACATTCGTAGTTTCAAGCAACATTCTTTGCGTAACCCTATCGTTGAACAATGTGTACTTGAAACCCTGCGTACAGTGCATGATATCTGGGTAGAGTGTGGCCACATAGATGAAATTCATGTAGAGCTGGGCAGAAATATGAAAAGCACTGCAGAACAGCGCAAAAGGGATACTGAACGTAATCAGGCAAATGAAAATACCAACATAAGGATCAAACAATTGTTGATGGAATTAAAGAACGATTCATCCATAAAGGATGTACGACCTTATTCTCCCATGCAACAGGAAATCCTGCGTATATATGAGGAAGGTGCATTACAAGAATTGAAGAAAGACGATAAGGACTATGCAGATATAATGCGCATATCACACCTTGCTACACCCACACAAAGCGAAATGACAAGATACAAATTGTGGCTCGAGCAAAAGTATCGTTCGCCATACACAGGTAATGTTATATCTCTTTCAAAACTGTTTACACCAGCATATCAAATAGAACATATCATTCCACAAAGTCGCTATTTTGATGATTCATTGTCTAATAAGGTTATATGCGAAGCTGAGGTTAATTCAAGAAAAGCAAATATGTTAGGCATGGAGTTCATAAAACAGTGTGGTGGAGAGATTATTCATTGTGCTACATTAGGCGATGTGAAAGTGTTTAACGAAAACGAATATGCAAACTTCGTCAAGGAACACTATGCAGGAAACAAAGCTAAAGCAAAGAAATTGATGGCAGAGGATTTGCCAGAAGAGTTCTTGCAAAGACAGATGAATGATACCCGATATATAAGTAAGGTAATAAACGGGCTTTTGTCTAATGTCGTTCGTGAAGATGGCGAAATAGAGGCTACATCTAAAAATGTCATACCATGTAATGGAGGCATTACGACAAGATTGAAAAACGATTGGGGATTGAATAATGTATGGAATACTATTGTATATCCACGTTTTGAACGTCTGAATAGAATGACAAGCTCTGATGCCTTTGGCAAATGGGAAAACAAAGATGGCAAACGTGTGTTCCAAACCTCAGTACCTATAGAACTGGCAAAGGGATACAGTAAAAAACGTATAGACCATCGTCATCATGCTATGGATGCATTGGTTATTGCTCTTGCATCAAGAAACATCGTCAACTATCTTAATAACGAATCTGCTAAAGACACAAAACGCAGAGAAGACTTGCGATATCTATTGTGTGAGAAAAATACAGACAAGAAATGGGTTATTCGTAAGCCCTGGGCTACTTTCACCGAAGATGCATTGACAGCATTACAAGATATCGTCGTTAGTTTCAAACATTATGTAAGGGTGCTTAATAAAGCCTCTAACTATTACGAACATTACGACAGTGATGGCAAAAAGGTATTTATGAAGCAACAGAGCAACAATCTGTGGGCTATACGTAAACCTTTGCATAAAGAAACCATACATGCACACGTTAATCTTAAGAGAATTAAGACTGTGGCATTCTCTAAAGCTCTTGCAGATATTGATTCTATCGTAGACAAAGAATTGCGAAAAACTATTAAACGTATGCTCCAGACGGGTATAGATATCAAGAGCATAAACAAGCAATTCAAGAATGAATTTGACTACAAATTCAATGGTGTTGACGTTAGTAAAGTAGATGTATACTACTTTACAGATGATGTAGAACCTATAAGCGCAACCCGAAAACAATTAGATACTACATTTGACAAGAAAAAGATTAATAGTATAACAGACACAGGAATACAGAAAATTCTTCTCAATTATCTTGCTGCAAAGAATGATGAACCCGCCATCGCCTTCTCGCCAGAGGGAATAATGGAATTAAATGAAAATATCGCCCTTTATAATAACGGCAAAGAACACAAACCTATTATCAAGGTACGTGTATCAGAGCCATTAGGCGAAAAATATATTATAGGCGAAACAGGAAGCAAATGTAAGAAATATGCGGAAGCTCAGAGTGGTACGAATCTGTATTTTGCCATATATGAAGATGCTGAAGGAAAGAGATATTATAAGACCATACCATTATATGAAGTTGCAGAAAGAATGAAACAAGGACTATCTCCCGTTCCAGAGAAAAACGAGAATAACGTAGCATTAAAGTTCTATCTCTCTCCTAATGACTTGGTATATGTGCCCAACGAAGAAGAAAAGAATTCTGACACAATCGATTTGAGAGTAGATGCCATATACAAGTTCGTTTCCGCTTCTGGATATCAGGGGTTCTTTGTTCGTAATAATATTGCCACTGTAATAGCAAATAAGATAGAATTGTTTTCCTTGAACAAGATGGAGAAGACAATGGAAGGCACCATGATAAAAGCCAGTTGTTGGAAGCTTGAAGTTGACAGACTTGGAAATGTGACGAATATAATCCGTTGACGCTATGATTAAAAAGACCCTGTACTTTGGTAACCCTGCCTATCTTTCGTTGCGAGATGCACAGCTTGTCATTAAGATTCCAGAGATAGAATCTGCAAAGGATATAACGACAGAGTTTAAAAAGATGAACGAGCGCACTATACCGATAGAAGATATCGGTGTGGTGATGCTCGACAATAAACGCATCACCATCACTACAGGTGCTTTGGAAGCAATGTTGGAAAACAACTGTGCTCTTATATCATGCAATAGCAAAAGTCTGCCAGTGGGCTTGATGCTTCCTCTCGTTGGTAATACCCTGCAAAACGAGCGGTTTCGAGATCAACTTGATGCATCCGCTCCTTTGAAAAAGCAACTGTGGCAACAAACAGTAAAACAGAAGATTGCCAACCAGGCAAGCATCCTGAAAAAATACACAACTACAGAAATTGGTTGTATGCAACGGTGGGTAGCAGATGTGCGCAGTGGCGATGCTGAAAATCTAGAGGCTCGCGCTGCTGCATATTATTGGAAAAATATCTTTACTGACATCCCAGACTTCGTAAGAGGACGAGAAGAGGCACCGCCAAACAATCTGTTGAATTATGGCTATGCCATACTGCGTGCTGTAGTAGCAAGATCATTGGTGGGTAGTGGTTTGCTGCCAACACTCGGCATACACCATCATAATCGTTATAATGCTTATTGTCTGGCAGACGATATAATGGAACCTTATCGTCCGTATGTAGATGAACTTGTCATAAAGATAATGCAGGAGTGTGATTATTCAGAATTGACAAAGGATATAAAGGCGAGGCTTCTGCAGATTCCTGTGCTTGATGTAGTGATAGGAGGCAAGCGGAGCCCGTTGATGATAGCCACAGGAATGACGACGGCTTCACTATATAAATGTTATAGTGGTGAAAGTCGTCAGGTTATTTATCCTGCTATGTGAGAATGAGTATGGATATATCACGTTTTAGCGAATATAGGGTTATGTGGATTCTTGTTTTCTTTGACCTTCCTACTGAAACGAAAAAAGACAAGAAAGCTTACGTCGATTTTCGTAAGAATTTGCAGCGTGATGGATTCACTATGTTTCAATTCTCTATATATGTAAGGCATTGCGCCAGCAGGGAGAATATGGAGGTACACCTAAAGCGAGTGCGTTCTTTCCTACCAGAATATGGTAAGGTGGGTGTACTTACCATTACCGACAAACAGTTTGGCGATATTGAGATTTTCTATGGACAAAAGGCAGAAACAAAACAAGACACGCCCCTTCAGTTGGAGTTGTTTTGAATATATTTTTATTTGCAAATTTATAATATCAAAGACATCTATTCTCACGAACCAGTGAGTAACTACATAGTTGTGATTTGCAGAAAAATTAGTACCTTTGTATTATCAAAGACATCACAAGATGCACATACGCTGGGGACTTGAGCGTTGTGATTTGCAGAAAAATTAGTACCTTTGTAATATCAAAGACATCAAGATGCCTGTACATAATGATACAGTCAGAGTTGTGATTTGCAAAAAAAATAGTACATTTGTAATATCAAAGACATCGCACTGGTTATCAATTCAAGTACGACACTGGTTGTGATTTGCAAAAAAAATAGTACCTTTGTAATATCAAAGACATCTGGAGCAATTAAGCAAAGAGGGATGCAGACGTTGTGATTTGCAAAAAAAATAGTACCTTTGTAATATCAAAGACATCTGCAGGCATGAACACCACCTACGCACAGGAGTTGTGATTTGCAAAAAAAATAGTACCTTTGTAATATCAAAGACATCACGACATGATAAAACAGGAATTCAACAAGTGTTGTGATTTGCAAAAAAAATAGTACCTTTGTAATATCAAAGACATCAGACTCTAAGAGATCAAGACCAGAGAGGGTTGTGATTTGCAAAAAAAATAGTACCTTTGTAATATCAAAGACATCATAAGCATATTCAACAGTTTTTAGAAATCTGTTGTGATTTGCAAAAAAAATAGTACCTTTGTAATATCAAAGACATCGATTTTTTAAACATAAGCTTAGTTATTATAGTTGTGATTTGCAA
>JAEEGF012035042.1_pt1 | contig 31528 bp, 20 predicted proteins | sample 9134171 | NCBI WGS metagenome assembly JAEEGF01 (sample SAMN16246542, study PRJNA631951) | gut metagenome | biome: gut microbiome; feature: rumen; material: AP-attached | host: Bos | place: Iran: Karaj | collected 2018-10 | reverse complement strand
CGGATATTGGCGTATATTCCACTCCTTTTGTTTTCTTTTGGGTGAAGTTGACACGATAGTGTTCACCTTCCTTGGCAATCTCCTTCCATGTCATCTTCTTGATGTCGCTATGGCGCAAGCCTGTGAGTCCAGAGAATAATGCGGCTCTCTTGATGACGGGATTCTCGCATGGGGTTTCCACTAACTTGTTCAGTTCATCAAGAGTCAGGTGCTCTCTTCTGCTTTCTTCTGCTTGGATATTTTTTGACTTTGCGGCAATGTCGATAGGCAGATAGCCCTCGACAAAAGCTTGCTTTAGTGCAGCCTTAAATATACTATAGTACGAGCAGGCTGTATTGGTGGAAATGGTTCCGTTTTTATTGCCGCCTTGTGGTGCTCTAAGTAGAAACTGCTTGAACTTCTCCATAAGATTCTGATTGATGTTGGCAAACAGGAGTGGCTCGTTGTTGTTAAACTCCAAAAGAAGATTGCTGACTCGAATCCAAGTGTTACACATGTTGTCGTTATTGTAGTGCCTTTCCTGTGCCTCTTTTCTAAAAAAGGTAAGGAAGTCACATTGAGATTTTTCCTTCTGTTCTGCTATGGCTTCGTCAATTTCAGAGTATAAGTCTTTGGTGTCGTACTCTTTTTGCCTGATGGCCCTGATATTGTCTGTATAGATACAGGATTCTTGATCTATAGGCGATTTACACATGATGATTCCATTGACATCACGTTTAGGCTTGTAGGTACTTTTTCCATCAGGAGTGGTTCTGGCCGTTCGTTTCTTGTCCCAAATAGGAGTTGTGATGGCACGATTCACGTATTCTCGAACACGTAAGGGTTTATCCTTTCCAGGAACAACAACAGGGTAGGACTCTATATATAGATACCATTCTTCGCGGGTCTCAGCCTTTCGTAGTTTTACGGAGACTTTTGTATTATGAAATGCTTTCTTCATGCGCGTACATTATTTATATAGTTTATCAATTTCCTCCTTTGGCACATAGACATAATTGCCAATCTGCCTTGTAGGAATAGAATACTTTCTGATCTGGAGATATGCAGTACTGTCGTTCATGTGATACTTCTCACACATTTCATTGATGGTATAACAGTCCTCTGGCTCCAGGCTATATAACTTGGGGTTTGGCTTCTGTTTCTTTATCTGCTCAGAACGCAGAGGAAACATCTTTGCTAGTTCCTCCTTACTTACCCTTGTCATCTTCGTTCCGGCATTCACGGAAGAAATGGCTCCGCTTCGGATGAGCCGATAAATTGTGTCTTTGCCTATGCCGAATAGGGCGTATGCCTCTGATACTTTGATGTAATCTCTTGACTCGGGTATCTTCTTGACAATCTCATCCAGTTTCTTATGTCTGGCTTCTTCGTCTTTGCGACGCTTATATGCAATACGAGAACATTGCGGTGAACAGTTCCATGATTCAATAGTCTTTGCCATGAACTCCTTTCCGCAGATTCTGCACTTCCTCTTAATTTGAAATTTTGCTGCTACCATATCATATCGTTGAGTATCAAATCTATCTTTGTATTTTTTGACGAATGTCATCTACTTTTTTATCGCGGTACAAATATGGTGCAAAATTACAATAAAAATATCAATTAAACAAGAGAAATGAAATAATTAACCAAAATTAAAAATCCGCGTAAACACTTGGTTTACACGGATTTTATTGTGATTTTCTTATTGTTATTTATCTATTCTCATTTGACCTCCTCAAAGTCGGCATCCTGAATGTCCTCAGGCTTTTGGCCGGCTTCCTGCTGGGTCTGCTGCTGACCACCCTGATAGGTGTCACCACCAGGCTGGCCTGCCTGACCTTGCTGGTACATCTGCTGTGAGGCAGTCTGCCAAGCTGCGTTGAGGGCTGCGATGGCGCTGTCGATAGCGGCGATGTCTGCTGCCTTGTGGGCATCTTTCAGCTGCTGGAGAGCCTGCTCGATAGCGGGCTTGTGCTGTGCAGGAATCTTATCGCCGATCTCCTTCAGCTGGTTCTCAGTCTGGAAGATCATAGAGTCTGCCTGATTCAGCTTGTCAACACGCTCGCGCTCCTTCTTATCGTTCTCGGCATTCTGCTCGGCCTCGGCCTTCATGCGGTTGATCTCATCCTGAGACAGACCAGACGAAGCCTCGATGCGGATGGCCTGCTCCTTACCAGTGGCCTTATCCTTGGCAGATACCTTCAGGATACCGTTGGCATCGATATCGAAGGTTACCTCAATCTGAGGAATACCACGGCGGGCAGGAGCAATACCTGTCAGATTGAACTGACCGATACTCTTGTTCTGAGCTGCCATCGGGCGCTCACCCTGCAGTACATGGATGGTAACCTCTGTCTGATTGTCAGCTGCAGTAGAGAAGGTCTCGCTCTTCTTGCAAGGAATCGTCGTGTTGGCCTCGATCAGCTTGGTCATCACACCACCCATCGTCTCGATACCCAGTGTCAGCGGGGTAACGTCGAGCAGCACGATGTCGCCTACACCACCTTCCTTGTTCAGGATGGCACCCTGGATAGCAGCACCAACGGCTACCACCTCATCGGGGTTCACACCCTTTGAAGGTTCCTTACCGAAGTAGTTCTTCACCAGCGTCTGCACAGCAGGGATACGGCTTGAACCACCCACGAGGATCACCTCGTCAATATCAGCTGTTGTCAGTTTGGCATCAGCGATGGCCTTCTGACATGGAGCCAGACAAGCCTGGATCAGATCATGAGCCAGCTGCTCGAACTTAGCACGAGTCAGCGTCTTCACCATGTGCTTAGGTACACCAGCCACAGGCATGATGTAAGGCAGGTTAATTTCAGTAGAGGTGCTTGAAGACAACTCGATCTTTGCCTTCTCGGCAGCCTCCTTCAGACGCTGCATAGCCATCGGGTCGCTTGTCAGATCGGCACCCTCGTCGTTCTTGAACTCCTGAACGAGCCAGTCGATGATTACCTGGTCGAAATCATCACCACCCAGGTGAGTATCACCATTGGTAGAGAGCACTTCGAATACACCACCGCCAAACTCCAGGATAGAGATATCAAACGTACCACCACCGAGGTCGAATACAGCGATCTTCATATCCTTATTGGCCTTATCGACACCGTATGCCAAAGCGGCAGCTGTAGGCTCATTGACAATACGCTTCACTTCGAGACCTGCAATCTGACCAGCCTCCTTGGTGGCCTGGCGCTGAGAGTCAGAGAAGTATGCCGGTACGGTGATAACGGCCTCTTTAACCTCCTCGCCAAGATAATCCTCTGCAGTCTTCTTCATCTTCTGAAGCACCATGGCAGAGATTTCCTGCGGTGTGTATTTACGGCCATTGATGTCAACACGGGGATAACCACCCTCATTCACTACTGAATAAGGTACGCGAGCAATCTCCTTTTCGGTCTGCTGCCAGTTCTCACCCATAAAACGCTTGATAGAATAAACGGTGTTCTTAGGATTAGTGATGGCCTGACGCTTGGCAGGATCACCGATCTTACGCTCACCATTTTCAACGAAACCAACTACCGAAGGAGTTGTGCGCTTACCCTCGCTGTTGGCAATTACTACAGGCTCGTTACCTTCGAATACAGCAACGCAGCTGTTTGTAGTTCCTAAGTCAATTCCAATAATTTTTCCCATAATTCGTATATTTTTAATTGTTATTAATCTTGATTATTACACTCAAAATGTCACAAATAGGTAAGCAAACCATGTGCCAAAATGGCTTTTCAAGCAAAAAATGTCTTTCCTTACGTCATTTTGGCACAAATTATTTTGTTATTCGCTTGTTTTGTGTTATCTTTGCACACGGAATTCTAAAATATTAAACTATCGGTAGTTATGAAGAAAACTGTATTATCGACCTGCATGGCCTTCCTATTTTTGGCAGCGATGGCTCAGGAAAACCCTTATATCGTTAAGACACGTGGGGCCAAGAAGAGTGCTCAGGCCTTTGAGGTTAGCGATCTGACAGGTATCGTTCCTGAAGAAACTGCGACAGACTTTATTAGTCAGAACTTCAAGTTTTACAGTCTCTGCGATTGGCAGGAAGGCATGAAGTTCATGGTGATTCCTGAGAAATATGATCTGGTCGTAAAGACCTTTACGGATGCAGCGACAGGCAAGGAAGTGAGTAGTATGCCCCTGAAGCATAAGATTATGGTATATAAAGGGCATCATGAAAGTTCCGATGGGCATTCACGTATAGATTTTCATTGTCAGGATAATGGCCGTGATTATTACTATGAGATTCCCAGCGGATCGTTTGATGATTACTGCTATCAGAAGACAGGCGTTCCTACGCTAGCTTATCTTGGTGATGTGGATATCGCTCGTGAAAAGCTGATGGGAAAGACCATGTACACCAAGACCCAGCACTATCGTATTGATACGGAATATGACGGTGACGGCTTCCAGGATGTGACTGTCGACAAGGATATGGAAGTGAAGGTGACGGCTGTTGGTGTAGGAACCCGCAGTTTTCCCGTAAAGATTATCGTAGAGGACAAAGACGGTAATGAGTTCTTCCAGAATGTCGCCATTTCGAAGACGAATTGCGGTATGCGTGATGACGAGTTTATCATGGATGAGGCCAAATACCTGTTTGGTAACTCGTTCGAGTTGGTGGATGACATCATGTCTATCAATAGCTACAATTATAGGAGCTATATCGGGAAGATCATTCATACGAAGTACAAGACCAAGCTGATGAATGAGGCGACGAAGAAGATGCAGGCTATTCCTCGTATGATGGAGTATCAGATTGAGGCCATGAATCCGCATAAGAACGATGACAAGTTCACGCTGAAGCTGAAGAATACGACACTTGGTACCTATTTCTATGGTGACTTCGTACTTGATGCTCATCGTGCCGAGAATCAGGAAGACTATTTCGGCTATATCTTTGCACCTGGTCCTGGCAAGAAGATTCAGACTTCTGAGGCTTCTCGTGCTATGATACGTGCAGGCCACGTAGGTATCGGCTTCACAGAAGACGAGACAATGATGGCTGCTGGTGAGCCAGATAAGATAGAACACGGACAGGCAGGCCACTATACCTGGATATACAATCGTTCGAACAATAAGTTGCTGCTTGTAGATTTTGACGGAAGCGGTGTCGTTACCAAGACGAGCACAAAGGACGGCCCGAAAGCAGGTAAATCAACGCAAAAGCGTCGGAAGGGTAGCTCAGGGCAGCGTAACAAAGGAAAGGCTACTCCGCTCTAAACCAGAACATAATAAAGCATTAATAAAGCCGCTCCAGATTTGGGGCGGCTTTATTGATATTAGTAATGGAATGCGTCTTATGCCTTATCAGCAATGGCCTGCATAATCTTGCCTTGCAGTTCCTCGCACAGTTCGGGATTGTCCTGCAGCAATGCCTTTGTGGCATCGCGGCCTTGAGCTAGTCTGGAATCTCCATAAGAGAACCATGAGCCACTCTTCTTGATGATATCGTATTCCACTCCCAGGTCTACAATCTCGCCAATCTTCGAGATTCCCTCGCCAAAGGTAATCTCAAATTCTGCCTTGCGGAAAGGAGGAGCCACCTTGTTCTTGACAATCTTGACACGTACCTGGTTGCCGATAGGTGTGTCGCCATCTTTCAGGGTGGTCACCTTGCGGATATCCAGACGTACAGAAGAGTAGAACTTCAGGGCATTACCGCCAGTCGTCGTCTCAGGGTTGCCAAACATCACGCCAATCTTTTCTCTCAATTGGTTGATGAAGATACAGGTTGTTTTGGTCTTAGAGATGGTAGAGGTAAGCTTACGGAGTGCCTGACTCATCAGACGGGCCTGAAGACCTACAGCTGAGTCACCCATATCGCCCTCAATCTCTTTCTTTGGTGTCAACGCAGCAACAGAGTCGATGACGATGATGTCGATAGCCGAAGAACGGATAAGATGATCTGCAATATCCAAGGCTTGCTCACCATTGTCGGGCTGTGAGATATACAGGTTGTCGACGTCTACACCGAGTTTCTGGGCATAGAAACGGTCGAAAGCATGTTCTGCATCGATGAATGCAGCGATACCGCCAGCCTTTTGGCACTCAGCAATAGCATGAATGGCCAAAGTGGTCTTACCAGATGACTCTGGACCATAGATCTCGATGATTCTACCCTTGGGATAACCGCCTACACCAAGTGCGGCATTCAGCCCGATACTACCAGTGGGAATCACCTCCACATTCTCTATTTGCTCTTCACCCATACGCATGATAGAGCCTTTACCGAAATCTTTCTCGATTTTGGCCATTGCAGCCTGCAACGCCTTCAGTTTCTGCTGTTGCGGAGTCAGTTGCTCCGCAGCTTCTTCTTTCTTTGCCATAGCTTTTAGAAATTTAAGAGTTAATAATTAAAGTTCGAGGTCGCCATCGAACACTTCGTGCCAAGGCAGACCTTGTTTGTTCAACTGTTCCATGAATGGATCTGGATCGAAATCCTCTACGTTCCATACACCAGGTTTCTTCCAGATGCCCTTGACGAACATCATCGCACCGATCATGGCAGGTACACCGGTCGTGTAGCTGACACCCTGCATGCCAGTCTCCTTATAGGCCTCCTGGTGTTTGCAGTTGTTATAGACATAATAGGTGTGCTCTTTGCCGTCCTTGATACCACGGATGCGACAGCCGATGCTGGTTTCGCCTTCGTAGTTCTCACCCAGATCCTGAGGATTGGGCAATACGGCCTTCAGGAACTGCAGGGGTACGATCTTAACCTTGGCAGTACCAGAGCCGTCGGCCAATGGTGCCTCGTATTCGATTTCGTCGATACGGCTCATGCCGATATTCTGAATCACGTCGAGGTGTTTCAGATACTGTTCGCCGAAGGTCATCCAGAAACGTCCCTGTTTGATGGTGGGATAGTTCTTCACCAGCGACTCCAGCTCTTCGTGGTGCAGCAGATAGCTCTCACGGGGACCGATGTTGGGGTAGGTGAGTGGCTTGTGGATTTCCAGCGGCTCTGTCTCGATCCACTGTCCATCCTTATAGTAGAGACCCTTCTGGGTAATCTCGCGGATGTTGATCTCTGGGTTGAAGTTCGTAGCAAAGGCATGGTGGTGATCACCAGCGTTGCAGTCTACGATGTCGAGATAATGGATTTCGTCGAAGTGGTGCTTGGCAGCGTATGCTGTATAGACACCAGATACGCCTGGGTCGAAACCACAGCCAAGAATAGCAGTCAGACCTGCCTGTTCGAAGCGGTCCTTGTAAGCCCACTGCCAACTGTACTCGAAATGTGCCTCGTCTTTCGGCTCATAGTTGGCGGTGTCGAGATAGTTACAGCCACATGCCAGACAGGCGTCCATGATTGTCAGGTCCTGATAGGGCAGGGCGAGGTTGATGACGAGTTCTGGCTTGTAGTCATTGAAGAGAGCCTTCAACTGTTCCACGTCGTCAGCATCCACCTGAGCAGTCTTGATATCCAAGTTGTAGCCTGCCTTATGGATGTCATCCACAATCTTGTCACACTTGGCCTTACGACGACTGGCAATCATAAATTCGGTAAATACGTCAGCATTCTGCGCAATCTTGAATGCTGCTACCGTAGCGACGCCTCCGGCGCCAATCATTAATACTTTTGCCATATTATAATTACGATTTGTTGTTTAATTCTTCTGAACTGATGCCGAGGGCAGCCATGAGTGAGTAGCCGAGGATCTCCTGCCGGAAATTGCCGCCAGTCATGGGTTGCATGGCGAAGAGGGTGATCCGCTTCTCGTCATCCTTTACTTTGCGGAGCGTCTCGCGTACCTTATTATATATATTGGCGTTCTCAGCATCGGGAATCAGCATGATGCGCTTGACATCCTTCTCGTTAGCCACTAATTCAAGTACATCCGTGAAATAGTTCTCGCCTCCTGCTATCTCTTCAATAGGGTAGGCATTGATGATGAATTCCCCCAGGTGGTCTTTGAAAGCCTTGCCGTGAAGCTCTTCGGCATAATTGCCTGGCTTGAAGTTGTCCATTTGACGGGAATCCTTGCTGTGTACGAGTATAACCTGAGTCTCCTGGACTGACGGATTGTCAGTGTCACTGGCTGGCCTGATGCCTCCGTCAAGCGCCACACAGTCTACCCAGCGTGCAAAGTCTGCCTGTGGAATCCGTCGTTCCAGCATCCGCTCAAAGTTCACGATAAGATTAAATGCAACCTTGTCGACGTAGTCGGCGTCGACAAGTATCACATTGTTGCTCCATTTTACGTTAGATACGATATCTGTCATATTATTCTTTCCTTTGCAAAAGTACGATTAATTTTTGATATGACAAAGAATCGGCTTGAAAATTAACAAAAGAAGGATAAATAACTTACTCATGAAAAGGTTATCGTGATTTTTCTCTGTTTTTTGGATACTATTCTTTGTTTTTATTTGTACCTTTGCAGGCAATAATCATAACTTATAAACGTATAACATAAAAATGTCAACATTAACGATTCTTATTGTTACGGTTTTCTGCATAGGCTACCTCTGTATAGCCTTGGAGAGCCTGACAAGGGTGAACAAGGCAGCCATAGCGCTGCTTATGTGTGTATGTTGCTGGACTCTGCTGATGATGGGCCCTGCATCCTTCTATCCGGAGGTGGCTGCCGATAGTGTTGTCCATCACATTTCCGAAGTCATTGAGCACCACTTGGGTGATGCCGCCGGAACGCTCTTCTTCCTGATGGGAGCCATGACGATCGTGGAGATTGTCGACTCGAATGGCGGATTCAATTTCGTGCGCGATGTGATGAAGACACGCTCCAAGCGTAAACTCATGTGGCGTATGGCTTTCATGACCTTCTTCCTTTCAGCCATCCTCGACAACCTGACCACCTCTATTGTGATGATTATGGTGCTGCGTAAGCTTGTGCAGAGCCGGGGCGATCGTCTGATCTATGCAGGCTTGGTGGTGATTGCTGCTAATTCCGGAGGTGCTTTCTCGCCCATTGGCGACGTCACGACGATTATGCTTTGGATCAAGGGTGTCATTACGACGCAGGGCGTGATTACCGAGATATTCGTCCCGTCGCTGATTTCCATGCTCGTACCAGCCTTTATCCTGCAATACCAGCTCAATGGCAAGTTCGACAAAGAGCAGAACTTGCCGAAGGCCGAGGTGAGCCAGTTCACGCAGACACAGCGTAATGTCATCTTCTGGCTGGGTGTTGGCGGCTTGTGCTTTGTTCCTATATTCAAGACCATCACGCATCTGCCGCCGTTTATGGGTATCCTGCTTGTGCTTGGTATCCTTTGGACGGTGACGGAGATCTTCCATTACAATACCGCTGAGGACGATACGATGGCCAAGCGTGTCTCTGATCTGTTGTCGAAGATCGACCTTTCCACCATCATGTTCTTCCTGGGTATCCTGATGGCTGTTGCCGTACTTCAGGAGGTAGGTGTGCTCACGCTGCTGGGCCAGGTTCTAGACTCTACCTTCGAGGGTAACCATTATCTGGTAACAGGTATTATCGGAGTGCTCTCTTCGATTGTTGACAATGTGCCTCTGGTGGCAGGCTGTATGGGTATGTATCCTGTTGCTGCTGCTGGTGATATGGCTGTCGATGGCATCTTCTGGCAGTTGTTGGCTTATTGTGCTGGTGTCGGCGGCTCGATGCTCATCATTGGTTCTGCTGCCGGTGTCGTGGTGATGGGTCTTGAGAAGATCACCTTTGGCTGGTATCTGAAGAAAATCACGTGGGTAGCCTTTGCCGGCTATCTCGCAGGTATTCTGATCTATTGGCTCGAACGTACATTGCTTTTCTGATAGAATACCTATAGAACCCAAAAGAAGGCGTCCCTCGATGTGATGATGGACGCCTTCTTTTTGTGTTGTTCGCTCAGCTTACTTGCGTTCGCAAGGAATCCACAGCCAGAATGAGGAACCATGACCTTCACCTTCCGATGTGACGCCGATAAAACCGTTACAACGGTCGGCAATAGCCTGACAGATACTAAGGCCGAGACCGGTACCCTGTACAAAGTCATTCAGCTTGACGAATCGCTCAAACACACTTGCCTGCTTCTCCTTGGGTATGCCCGCACCAGTATCCAGACAATAGAACACCAGACCGTCGCATGCTTCAGTACCATCTTTCGGTATCCTGCGATCCCAGTGATAGCCTACCTTGATATAACCCTCGTGGGTGTACTTCACGGCATTGGTGACGAAGTTGGTGAGCACTTGCTGGATACGTCCCTTGTCAAGTGTCGTGATACAGGTTGCGTAAGGATTGTCCTTCACAAATGAGACACCAGGCTCCTGCACACGTTGGGCAAGTGACTGGCAGATATCATCGAAGACTTTCGACATATCACATTCCACGGGTTGGATAGCGAGTGCCTGTCCGATATTGGATGCTTCGAGGATATCGTTGATAAGTCGCATCAGCATGTCGCAGTTGTTGCGGATGATGCGGATGAACTCCATGCGCTCTTCTGCCGTCTCAACCACAGGCAGCAAGTCGCTGAAGCCAACGATGGCATTAAGCGGCGTGCGGATTTCGTGGGTCATATTGGCGAGGAAGGCGCTCTTCATCTTTCCTGAGTCTTCGGCGCGTGCAGTCTCTTCTTTCAGCTGCTGTTGGATATCCATCAGCTTGGTGATATTACGCGAGAAACCGAAATAGCTGGTAAGATGGCCCTCATTGTCGAAGGTGGGAACGCCGCTGATGGAATACCATACGGGGTGCTTCTCCAGGTGGGTATGGTTGAAATGGAGAATGGCGTTGTAAGTCTTGCCTTCCTGCATGTGTTTCTTGATGTCGTTGCGTTTCTCCTGCGGGTCGCCGTCGATGCCTTCAAAGAACTGCTCTGGTGTCACTTGGTATTCGTTTTTGTGGGCAGAGCGGCTAATGGTGATCATGTCGTTTTCGGGCGAATAGCTCCAGATAAACATCTGGCTGTTCTCAAGCAGGTAATTCAGCTGGCTTTCATAGCGGCTGATCTCTTCATTCGTGCTGTGGATCTCAGCCTCGTGTTTACGCAGTTCCAGATACATCTCACGTTCTGCGGTAACATCGCGGGCGGTCACGACGAAGAATCTCAATTCGCCCGATTCGTCGAGGATAGGAAGTAATCTGATCTCGATATGCTTGTCGATGCCGATTTCTGGATAATACATGTGCTGGCACATGTGCACATAATCGGTCTGGGTAGGACCGATGATACCTTTTACCATAGGTACATCATAGAGACAGACAGTACGGAAATAGGCTTCTCCTTCCTCGTCAAATTGGCAGAGTTTCCTCATTTGTTCGTTAAGGTCAATCAGTTTACCGTCTCTGCCATAGAACGACATTGCAATCAGATTCGACTCAAACACCTTCATGTATTTGTTACCCGTCTCGCTGTTGATACGCTCTTCATTAACCTCTTGCGTGATGTCTTTCATCGAATAGATCACATAGCGCGTCTTGCCACCCTCTTTCTCGACGATGGCGTCGCCTTGCAGATAGTGCCAGTCAGGTTCAATCTCGCTACCCAAATTGAAGCGACGGGTGAAGGTCCACAAGTTCGTCTCTCCTAGGATAAGGGCCGTGTTATGACGCAGGAAGTCGTTATGATCCTCTTCGGGCAGCCTGTTCATAAACTCGTTATGCGTCAAACCGCCTTCCGGCAGTATGTTGCCGTAGATATTTCTGTAACTGTCGGTAGCCACGTCATATTCCGTCACGTACAGGTTACCCATCTTCAGCGCCTGCGACATCATGTTGTTGACGTCGGTTGTGCGGTTGATGGCAGCACGGACACGGTTACGGATAAGCCGGCTAAGCAGGAATATGATGATGATGGCGATGATGGCGCCTACAAGTATGAGGACTGCTATTGGCGACGAGTCGTTGTGGATACGCTCGGGATAGAACCATTTGTCATGAATAGCCTGTAGCTCGCCGGATTGTTCAAGACGGGCATAGGTGTCGTCGATGGCTTCGATGATCTCTTTGTCATATCCGATGATGCGAAGTTCGCCTGCGGGGATGTCAATCTCGTCGAGCACAAGACTGTCGAGGGCATACTCCTTGATTTTCATCTTCAGTGGTATTTCTCCCCAGATGTAATGCGAGTTTCTGCCGTTGCGGATAGCAGTCAGTGCCTCCTTTGGCGAACGATACTCCACCTTGAATGAGGAATCCCGCTCTTGCTTGATGCGTAAGGCGGCATAGTCGTTGTTTTTCAGCATCAGGGTGTCGCCCGGGGAGAGCTGGCTGATTCTTGTGAGCGGCTCCTGGCTCTTCCGTCTTACCGACCTGAGCGGGTAGTAGGTGATCATGTTCTGGGTCATCACGTACGGACGCTTTTTGTACATGTATGAGAGGGTGTGGATGAGGTCTGCCTCGCGGTTCTCAAATGTCCTGGTACACAGATACCACTCTTGCATCACAAACTTGTGAGGGATCTCGAGTCGCTTTAGAATAAGGTCGAGCACTTCCACATTGTAGCCGTCGGGTTCTCCTCTGTCGTTTCGGAATTCATAAGGCGGAAATTCCCAGTCGCTGACGATGGTCAACGGGCGGTCTGCCGTATATTCACGCGACAACTGTGCGTTGGCGGGCAGCATACAGCCCAGACAGCACAGGCAAGTGGCGATATATGTCGTGATTCTTTTGGTCATGTTTCTACTATTCTAAGCGTTATATTCTGTCTGACTCAATGGCTCTGCAAGGTATAGAGAACCATAGGCTGGTACCCTTCCCGACGGTAGATTTGATATTGATGGTTCCTCCCATGTGCTCGATTAGGTCGTGGCAGATGCTCAGACCCAGTCCAGCCTTGGAATTATTGCCGTCACCCGTAACGAAACGATCGAAGATATGAGCCAATGTGTTCTCAGGGATTCCGGAACCTGTGTCGTCAATCGCTGCGACAACCTGATCGCCGATATAGTCATAGCGCACCATGACACTTCCTGACGTCGTATGTTCAACGGCATTGGTGAGGGCCTTTTCAAGGATGATGGTGGCATTGGGCTCATCGATGTCTACCACGAGTTTTCTGAACGGATTCTTCACGATATAGTTCACGCCGGGCTTCTTGATTTTGCCCCAGATCGACTCACATTTCGCCTCAAAGGTGCCGGCGATGTCGCTGGGGTGTGTCTTCATCGTAATCATATCGGCATCCAGACGTGAGAGGAAGAGAATGTCGTTGATGAGTTTCAGTAGTTTGGCGGAGTTCTCCTTGATCTCCTTGATAAACACGATCTCGTCTTCTGTCGAATGCTCCATCTGGAACAGTTCTGCAAAACCTACGACCGTGTTGAGTGGAGTACGGATCTCGAAGCTCATATTGTGGAGGAAGGCATTCTTCACCACCTCTACCTCCTGGGCGCGGAGCGTCTCCTGGGCCAGTTTCTCCTCGATACGCTTCAGTTCGCTGATGTCACGGCACATGCCGAAATACTCTTTCACCCTGCCGGTTTTGTCGTGATAGGGGATGAAGTGGAATTGCAGATGGATAGCCTGATTGTTCTTCCCGCGGATCGTTGTCTTGATGTCGGCATGAATGTTGCTCGGCGACTGGTTGTCCATGTTGTTGAGGATGCGCTCCACCTTCTTCTTGTATTGATTATCCACGAAGTTGAGAATACGCGACTGTGTCAGGGTCGTCTGAATGCGATTGGCCTCGCTGAAGATGTTCAGCATGTGGGTTTCTGGATCGTATTTCACGATGCGCAAGCCGCCGACGGTAAGCACATAGTCGATATTCCTGATGTATCTGCTAATCTTGTTGTTTGCCTGTTGCAGCTCTTCCACGTTCTTCTCCAGTGCCTGATAGGAGTCGGCGATTTCGGTGACGTTACGTCCCGAACCGTAGAGTCCGAGCAGTTTGCCTTTGGCGTCGTGGATGGGCACAATCTGCAACTCGTAGTAGAGTTTCTTGCGCTTCAGGATCTGGTTCAGCAAACGTGGGTCGTCGGGAGATTTGAAAAGCTGAGTGACATACAGGTTGTCCATGTGCTCAAAGTCGAGGTTCTCGATGCCGAGCACATCCTTGATGTGGAATTTCCTAGCTCTCAATTGCTCAACGGTCATGCCTAAGGCATTGAGGGATTTCTGGTTCATGTCGACAATAAAGCCCTTCTCGTTGTAGAAGATCATGTCGATCATCACCGTCTGGAAGATAGCCTGATAGCGCAGCATGGTATCCTTGATCTTCATCTGGCGCAGCAGCTCGTTGGTGATATCGCTGCGTGTACACAGGATTGTTGTAGGCATGCCGTTCTTGTTGCGGTGAAGCACGGATAGCGAGAGCGTGTAGTTATGCTCGCTCCTTTCAGGGCCGTCTTCGTAGATCCTGATGTTCATATTGGCATCCTTGATCTTCTGCGTGGCGATATCATTGAGGGCTTGCTTTACTTGCTCCACGTCTTCAGGGCGATAGCGGTGTACGAATTCGTCAATCTTGGAACTGCGCTGGGCGCGCCCCTGATCATCCATCCACGTGAAAGTCTTGGTCAGGATGTTGTAGGTCCACATCGACACATGGCCTGTCTTCAGGATGAGCGACAGACGGTCGTTGCTCCTGCGCATCACCTTTGTCATCTTGCGCTCGCGGATGCGGAAGATGAGGTAGTAAATGAGAATGAGTAGGGCAATGATGACCGTTGTCACAGCAGCCTGCCATATCCAGGCGGGTACGCCTGAATCCTTGCGGTCGGGATAGAACCATTTGTTCTGGATAGGCTGCAGGCGGTCGTTGGCGCGCAGATAGGCATACACGCTGTCTATCTTATTCAGCAGGTCGTGATTCTTCGACATGAACTTGTATTCACCATAGGGCAGGTCGATGGGCTGTATGACCAGGTTGTCTGTATGGAACTTCCGCATCAGCCATTGCAGCGACATGGTGTTCCACACGATGATACCGTCGTTATTCGAGCTGACTCTCTGGATGGCCTCCTTCATGTCGTCGTAGGGGATAACCTCTTTCGCCCATCCGTTGTTATTGATCAGGTGATGGCTGAAACTGCCTTCATGCACGATGACAGCATAGCGCGAGAGACTCTTGCCTGATTCCAGTTCTACCTGTTTGTCCTTAGGCATGACGGAACTGTGGGTAAACAGCTGCACGATACTCTTGCCGTATGAAGAATTGCCGCGCGAGAAGTCGGCATCCATTCTGAGCATCAGGTCCGACTTCCCGCTCTTCAGGTCGCGCTGTGCATCCAGCGTAGGCATCAGCTTGACCACAAAGGGTATGTCCAGTTCCTTGAAGATCATCTTCAACAGGTCGATGTTATAGCCGTCGGGCTCACCGTTCTCGTTGAGGAATACGTATGGCCACAGATCCCAGGCGTCTTCGTAGATGAGCGGGTGCGCCGTAGAGAATACTCTGACGGAGTCGTTCTGTGCCTGGACGGTGGCCCATGCAAACTGGCAGACGATAAGGAGGATTAAGCCTTTAATTATGTTCATGTGCGTGAATACTTATTTTATATAAAGATGATTCATTCATTGTTGATGACCGCCTCGCAGGGGATCCATGCCCAGAAGGTAGAACCCTTGCCCTCTCCTTCGGAGGTGAGGCCGATCTTTCCCTTGCAGTTCTCGATGATGGCTTTGGAGATGTTGAGGCCAAGGCCTGTACCCTGCACGTAGTCGTTCAGTTTGACAAAACGTTCGAAAACTTTTCCCTGGTCTTCTTTCTTGATGCCGGCTCCCGTATCTTCGCAGTAGAAGTACAGCCCGCCGATACCGTTCTGCTCACGATAGTCGTAGCCTATCTTGATATGTCCCTGTTGGGTATATTTCACCGCGTTGGTGACGAAGTTGGTAAATACCTGCATGATGCGCTCCTTGTCGATGGTCGTCACGAGCGACTGGTAGGGATTCTCTGTCAGGAACTCTACCCCCGGCATCTGCACGCGTTGCGCCAGCGACTTGCAGATGTCGTTGAAGTCGTGGGCGAAATCCGTCTTTACCGGCATGATGTGTATATGGCCGCCCTCCAGGTCGGATACGGCCAGGATATCGTTGATCAGGCGCAGCAGCATATCGCAGTTGTTCATGATCACGCGGATGATCTCCTGCTTCTCTTCTGGCGTCTGCAGCATCGGCAATACGTCGGAGAAACCGACGATGGCATTGAGCGGCGTACGGATCTCGTGCGTCATATTGGCCATGAAGGTACTCTTCAGCATACCCGACTGGTTGGCGCGCTCTGTTTCGCGTTTCAGCTGTTCCTGCTTGTCGATGAGTGCATTCACGTTGCGTATGATACCATAGGTGCCTGTCATCACGCCGTTTTCATCAAACGAGGGAACGCTGTCGATGAAGTTCCACTGCAGCTCCTTGCTTTGATGGAAGATAGGACGCATCAGCGTAAGGTCGGTTCTTTGCACATTGAAGTAGTTCTCGTAATCCATGAGGCCGTTTTTGAACGGGCTGTCCATGAAGTGATTGTTTATCAGTTCATCGAAGCTGAGCACCCTTTCCGGTGCATTCATGCTCTTGAAGAAAGTCACCGTGCAATTGGCTCTGGATGCGCGGAAGAAGCGCATGTCGCAGTTGTCCATCAGGTACTGGAGCTCTCTCTCATACTGCTGGATGGCTTCGTTCGTGCGGCGGATGGCTTCCTCGTTTTCCTTGTTCCGCAGATACAGTTCTCGTTCCTGGGTGATGTCGCGGATGGAGAACGAGATGTATAGCAGCTGTCCCTCATCGTCGTAGATCGGGTGCACGTGCATCTCGGTATAGCAGTTCACGCCACGCTCGATGATCACACTCTTCGTGCAGAAGAACAGTTCTTCAATACGGCGGTTGTTGAGTATCTCGCGGAAGGTAGGCATGTCGTAGATGGTGTTGCCGTAATAGTACGGGTCGTCTTCCGACTGGAACTTCAGGATCTCCTGCATCTTCTTGTTCGCCGTAATCAGGTTGCCGTCTTTGTCGTAGAAGGCCAGTCCTGTGATCGACTGTTCGTAGATGGTACGGTATAGGCCTGTCATCTGCATTTCTTCCTGCTCCTGTTCTGTCTGTTCGGTGATGTCCCTAAGGGTGCAGTATAAGACAAACGGCCTCTTGACGGTCTCGCTCACATATTCCACGATACCCGTGTCGTGGATATAGTGCCAGTGGCCCAGGTGCTGCTTCAGGCTCGTGTCCCAGCGGAAGGTGCATTCGGCTATCTTCGTGCCGTTGAGCATCTTCCTCATGAATTCCACGTATCCCGGTCTGTCGTCGGGATGGATGTAGTTGAGGCTTTCCTGATAGCTCATGCCTTCAGCGGGCAGAAAGTTGCCGTGCATGTTGTAGCCCATCCGGTCCTGCAGGTTGAAGCGGAGCACGATGCTTCCGCTTACGTTCAGTGTGTGTTGCAGGGTGATTGACAGGTCGCGTATCTTCTCCGAGTCCTTCCTGATATGGAGTATGCTGATGCGGTTGATGATCCAGCTGACGAGGAAGATGATGACCACCGCAAAGACCATGAGCATGGTTACGCCCTGTATTCCCGTCGGTGAGCTGCTGTGTGCTATGTCTGTGAGTATCTGATTCATCATTCTGAGGTATTATGCGATTATTTCTGATTTCTTTTCCATGTAGATCATCTCGCAGGGGAGACTGATGTAGAAGGTGGTGCCCTTTCCCTGTTCCGACTGCAGTTCGATGCTGCCGCCCATCTGCTCCAGCAGCTCCTTGACGATTGGCAGGTCAAGACCCGTTCCTTGATGGTGCCCCTGGCTGTCGCGTGAGAAACGGTCGAAGATCTTGGCTTGTCCCTCTGGCGTCAGTCCCTTTCCGTTGTCCTCGATGGTGATGGTCAGTTCCCCGTGGTGGTATTCATACTTGGCGCGCACCGTGCCGCCGGCAATCCCCTGGACATCATAGGCGGTGTAGGTGCAGATCTTCTGGATGATCATGCCCAGATGCTGCTGGTCGATGTTCAGGATCAGTCCTGAGTAGGGATTCTCCACGATGGTCTTTGCGCTCGACTCCAGCGCGCTCCAGCCCATGTAGCACCAGCCGTCGAAGAGCGAGGCGAATTCGTTGGGCTGCAGGTCAAACTCGATCATTCGTGCGTCCAGACGCGAGATGAACAGGATGTCGTTGATCAGTTGCAGCAGCATGTTGGTGTTGGTCTTGATCTCTTCCGCGAACACGGGTTCGTCCTCGGGACTGTGCTCCGCGTTATACAGCTCGGCGAAACCTACCACCGCGTTCAACGGTGTTCTGAGCTCATAGCTCATATTCTGCAGGAAGGTGCTCTTCAGCTGCTCCGTTTCCTGGGCTTTGGCCGTCTCCTCCTGGAGCATCTGCTCTGTGTACACCATTTCCGTCATGTTGCGGCACATGCCGAAATAGTGGGTCACCTCGCCGTCTTTGCCCACGATGGGCGTCATCTGGAATTGCAGGTAGATGTTCCGCCCCTTGTCGTCGCGGAAGATGGTGCATAGTGTGGCGCTGAAGCTGTCCTTGTGCCTGTTGTCCATCCTGCGCATCAGACCTCTTGCCGTGCGGCGCTCCGACTGGATCAGCAGCGTAAGGGCTCGTATCTGCGACAGTCTGTACTGTACGTTGTTCAGGTCGCTGAACATGATGAGCTCATGGCTGTCGGGGTCATAGTTCACCAGCCTCACGTTGCTGATCTTCAGCGAGTAGTTGATGTTGTCGATATACGACTGCATGTCCTTGGTTGACCGTTTCAGCTGTCGGGCAGCCTCTTGCTGGTGGTGGAATGATTCCACCATCTCCGTGATGTTGCGTCCTGCCGCCACGACGCCGATGTTCTCTCCTTTCTCGTCCTTCACAGGCACCAGGTCTACCTCGTAATAGAACTGCCCTTTGATTTTTGTCTCTGGGATCCGTTCGTCCTCGCGCTTTCGCTTGTCTATGTCGGTAATCGATGAAATGTGCCTGTACTCCATCGTCTTGATGTCCATATCCCCATAGGCTGGGATATCGTTGAACTTGACACCTCGTCTGAGAAAAGCCTGACGGTCTGCTATCTTGAAGGTTTCGAGCGCCTTGTCGTTTGCGTCTTTCATGCGGCCGTCAGCGCCATAGTAGAACATGTCCACCTGCGAGGAGTTGAACACCGTCTTGTAGCGCAGCCTCATGTTGCGGGCCAGTTTTTCTCTCTCGCGGTCGGCCGTGACGTCATGCTGAATGCCCAGCAGGATGAGGGGCCTGTCACCGTGGTCACGGCGCAGCACGGAGATATTCACGTCGTAGTATTGCCAGGGCTCGTCGTCAGTCTTGGGCCTGGGACTTCTCATGGCGAGCGTTTCTGTCAGCGTCTTCCCCTCGACGATGTCGGAAATGATGCCGAGCAGATGGCGGAAATCATCGCGGTCGTAGAATTGCAGGAAGTCCATGGGCGTGTATTTCTTCTCCATCTCCTCACCTGTGACGATGGTCGTAAACAGGTCGTGGTCGATGTCGTAGGTCCATGTCTTGGTCTTGTTCGAGTCCAGGATGATCGACAACTGGGTGTTGAGCCTGCGCTGGTGGCTGGCAGTGTCCTTCGCCCGGAAATAGAACACGCGGTTGAGAAAGAGCATGATGATGATGGACATCATGCAGGCGGCCACGATATAGGCCAGTATGTGGTGAATGTCAAATAGCAGACTGATGTCCTCCTGCTGGGCATGAGCCGCGAGGCTTCCTGCAAGTAGCAGTGAGAGCAGGCTGAATCTTCGGCAGTATTGAGAATAATTCATACTTAGGTTTTAATTATAGTAATCAACCGCAAAGTTAGTCAATTCTATCCAAACCACCAAATAATTGGACGAAAAAAGCGTATTTTCAACGAAACAATGAAAAAAATTGTGAAATATCTTGGAGGATTAACAGAAAAACACTACTTTTGTCAACAGAAAAAACTAAAACTTGAAAATATGTTGGACGTTAAAGAGACTTTGAAGAAGAGTGAGGAGCGCATGGAGATGGCAGCGATGTTCCTTGAGGACGAGCTGAACCGCATCCGTGCAGGTCGTGCCAATGTGGCCATCCTCGACGGTGTTCGTGTGGAATCTTATGGCAGTAAGGTGCCCCTGAACCAGGTAGCTAATGTGAGTGTGCCCGATCCCCGTACCATCGCCATCAAGCCTTGGGACCGTAAGGAGATCCGTGCCATCGAGAAGGCCATCATGGACAGCGATGTGGGCATCACCCCTGAGAATAATGGTGAGGTGATCCGCCTGAACATCCCCGTGCCCACTGAGGAGCGCCGCCGTGAGCTCGCCAAGCAGTGTAACAAGATTGCCGAGAAGGCGAAGGTCGAGGTGCGCAACGTGCGTTCTGACATCAAGGAGAAGCTGAAGAAGGCCATCAAGGACGGACTCAGCGAGGACAACGAGAAGGATGCCGAGGCCGAACTCCAGAAGGTTCACGACAAGTACATCAAGAAGATTGACGATTTGATCGCCGCCAAGAACAAGGAGATCATGACCGTATAGATGGTTGTTCCCGCTGTGCAGGCGGGAACATCTTTATTATGAAGGGACTTGTCATTAAGAATACAGGCAGCTGGTACACCGTCCTTGCGGACGATGGCCAGCTGATTGATTGTAAGATTAAGGGTAACTTCCGCCTGAAGGGCATCCGCAGCACGAATCCCGTAGCCGTAGGCGACAGGGTCGTCATCATCCCGCCGGCTGCTGGCGGCGAGGGGGTTTCCTTCATCACCGAGATTGAGGATCGCCGCAACTACATCATCCGCAAGAGCATCAACCTCTCCAAGCAGAGTCACATCATTGCGGCCAATGTCGATCAGGCTGTCCTCGTGGTTACCGTTGTCAACCCCCAGACTTCCACCACCTTCATCGACCGTTTCCTGGCTTCTGCCGAGGCTTATCGCGTGCCGGTGATCCTGGTGTTCAACAAGACGGATATCCTCGATGCCGACATGCGGGGCTATCAGCAGGCGATGGTGAATCTCTATCAGACCATCGGCTATACCTGTCATCAGATCTCTGCCGAGACAGGCGAGGGGCTCGATGCCCTGCACCCGCTGCTCGACGGGAAGATCACCCTGCTCAGCGGCAATAGCGGCGTGGGCAAGTCTACGATCATCAACCGTCTGGTGCCTGGTGCCAACCTCCGCACCTCGGAGATTTCCGACGCCCATAACATGGGCCAGCATACCACCACCTTTTCCGAGATGATTCCCCTGAAGGGTGGGGGGTGGGTAGTGGATACCCCGGGGATTAAGGGCTTCGGCACCTTCGACATGGAGCCCGAGGAGATTACCAGCTATTTCCCTGAGATCTTCCGGTTCTCGAAAGACTGCCGCTTCTCCAACTGCACCCATACCCATGAGCCGGGCTGTGCCGTACTCAAGGCGCTCGAGGAGCATTACATCGCACAGAGCCGCTACCAGTCTTACCTCTCGATGATGGAAGATAAGGACGACGGCAAGTATCGTGCTGCATACTAAACGAAACCTACAATATGAAAAGACTACTCGTATCCTGCCTGTTGGTGGCAGGCTGTCTGACCGTCAGTGCCCAGACGAAGACCACCATCACCCGTTTTAACCTCTCAGGCCCCCATGCCGTCATGATGCCCGCTGCCGCCGATACCGTCGACGTGCAGGGCAAAAAGTTCGACGACAAGTCGTTCCTGAAGGCCGTATCCCTTTCCGCTCCTGTTACCCGGACCTTCGAGGGCGCTGTGCTCCCGGCCCTGGGCGATAGCCGTTCGGTGGGCGTGCTCACGTTCTACGTCAACAATCCCTCTTATCTGAAGGGTAAGGTCGAGGTCAAGGGCCCCAAGCAGTCCCAGTTGTATATCGACGAGCAGGAGGCCGACGGCACCCTGAGTCTCGCCCCCGATCATCATGTCTTCGCCGTCAAGTATCTGACTGAGGCCGCTGCCGCCGACTCCATTCAGGTCACCATCGACGCCAATCTGCCCGTGGCCTATACCCTCGACGTGCGCCATCCTTATGTGTTTAAGGATCTGACGGATGGCAAGCGTATCCGCGATACGCGCCTCTCTGCCGACGGAGCCTATATCGTGATGAGTTATCAGACCACCGAAAGTGGCGGAGCCACCAGCTGGAGCTACGAACTGCGCGAGGTGAAGTCCGGCCGTCTGCTCTCGCTGTTGCCCAAGTCGGTCGTATGGCTGCCCAAGACCGTTGCCTATCTCGACGAAGAGACCTTCAACGGTCACCGTTCGCTCTATAAGGTCGATCCCCTCACGGGCATGCGTACCTTGTTCGCAAAGGATATCCCTGAAGGCCGCTACGAGGTGAGCCCCACAGAGGACTATCTCATCCTGTTGCTGGAAGAGGAAGGCCCCAAGGAAGATCCGGGCGTCTACGAGGTGCTCGAGATGGACGATCGTCAGCCGGGCTGGCGCAAGCGCAACTATCTCGCCAAGTATGATATCGCCACGGGCATCACCCAGCGCCTCACCTTCGGTCCTCACAGTGCCTATCTTTCGGATATCTCCGCCGACGGCACCCGTCTGCTCGTAGGTGCTGACTATACCCGTCTGAGTAAGCGTCCTACCGAGGTGTCCGATGCCCTGATCATCGATCTCCGCACGCTCAAGGCCGATACCCTCTTCGTCGGCGAAGGCTTCGTGGGCAGGGGCTTGTTCTCGCCCGATGGCCGCCAGATCCTCATCCCGGGAACCCCTGAGGCCTTCAACCGCATCGGCTGTCAGCTCCCCGCCTCCGTCACACCCAGTATGGTCGAGATGGAACTCTTCGTTTACGACCTTGCCACCCGACAGGTGACACCGCTCACGAAAGACTTCGACCCCTCCATCTCTATGGCAGACTGGTCGAAGGCCGACGGACAGATCTATTTCACGGCCGAGGACCGCGACTACGTGCGCCTCTTCTCCCTCAACCCCAAGACTGGCGCCATTACCCGTCAGCCGGCTGGCGGCGACTATGTCTATAACATCGGTCTCGCAGCCCAGGCACCCGTCATCACCTATCTCTCGTATGAGACGATGGCGCCCGCTTCGGCCTATGTGCTCAACCTGAAGACGCGCAAGCAGCAGACCGTCTTCGATGGCCGCAGCCTCATTGCCGAGACCATCCTCGGCACCTGCGAGGACTGGAACTTCGAGAGCTCCCGGGGCTATACCGTCTATGGCCGTCTCTACCTGCCAGCCGACTTCGATGCCTCCAGGCAGTATCCGATGATCGTGAACTACTACGGCGGCTGCTTACCCACGAGCCGCTATTTCGAGTCGCGCTATCCCGCCCAGTACTGGAACTCGCTGGGCTATGTGGTCTACGTCATCCAGCCCAGCGGTGCTACGGGCTTCGGACAGGAGTGGGCCTCGCGCCACGTCAATACCGCTGGTCGCGGCCCTGCCGACGACATCATCGAGGGCACCAAGAAGCTCTGCGCCACCCATCCCTTCATCAATGCCAGGAAGATCGGCTGCATCGGTGCCAGCTACGGCGGCTTCATGACGATGTATCTCCAGACCGTCACCGATATCTTCGCCTGCGCCGTCAGCCATGCGGGTATCTCCAATCACACCAGCTACTGGGGTGAGGGCTACTGGGGCTACAACTACAGCGAGGTATCGATGGCCAACAGCTATCCCTGGAGCCATCGCCAGCTCTTCGTCGACCAGTCGCCGCTCTTCAATGCCGACAAGATCCACACCCCGCTGTTGCTGCTTCACGGCACGGGCGACACCAATGTGCCCCTCGTCGAGAGCCTCCAGATGTTCACCGCCCTGAAACTCCTGGGCCGCGAGGTAGCCCTCGTCGAGGTGGAAGGCGAGAACCACCACATCCTCGACTACGACAAGCGCGAGAAGTGGGTGGCCACCCAGATGGCCTGGTTCGCCAAGTGGCTGCAGGACGATCCCACCTGGTGGGAAGCCCTCTATCCCAAGAAACGCCTGTAAACAAAAAAATCCCCGCCGATTGGCGGGGATTATTGTTAGCTGATGGTTATCACGTATTTCGACATGAACGAGGCTCCGGGCTGCAGGTGGTTCATCAGCGGCTTGTCCTTGAACTCGCCGTCGAAGCCCCTGGGGTCGCCGAGGCCGTACCACGGTTCGATGCACACGAAGGGCGCCTGCTTCTCGAAAGGACTCCAGAAGGCGATGACAGGCGTGCGGAACTCTACCGTCACCTCAGCCTCGCCCTTCTTGTTCAGCAGTTCGGCGCGATGCACCTGACAGTTGTGTATCTTCACGCTGTCGTTGCGCCACGTGTTGTCCGTAAACGCGATCATGCCGTTCTCTGCCTCTACGGGTATCTCGATCATCTCGTGCGAGCCGTCGATGTAGCTCTTCAGTCCGTCGAGCGGTTCGCTGTTGTCCAGTCGGATGCAGCCGCGCTGCTTGTCGCCGGCCTTCATGTCGGGGATGTTGAAGGCAGGATGCCCGCCTATCTGGAAGTGGATCTCGCGGTTGTCGGTGTTCAGCACGTGCCAGATCACGCCCACCTTGTTCTCATCCAGCACGTAGCTGATGCTGAGTGTGAAGTCGTAGGGATACACCTTCTTCGTCTCCTCGTCCGATTCCAGCGCGAAGGTCACCTTGCGGTCGCTCTGGGCAATCAGCTTGAAGTCGGTGTCGCGGGCGAATCCGTGACGCGGCAGGTGGTATTCCTTGCCGTCCACGCGATAGGTGTCGTTGTTCACGCTGCACACGATGGGGAAGAGGATGGGAGAGTGGCGCGGCCAGAATTGCGGATCAGCCTGCCACAGGTATTCCTTGCCGTTTGCGTCTTTGATACTTTGGAGCTCAGCTCCCTTTTCGGCGATCGTCACCGAGAGTTGTTCGTTTTTAAGTTCTACCATAGTTGTAATGTTTTTGGAAATTTCTGTGGCAAAGGTACGAATTATTCCGCAAATACTGAAATGTTTTTCGATGTTTTATGCCCGTCTGTCGCAAAATAGTCGTACCTTTGCAGCCATGAATCTTAAAGAGTTGGAAAATAAGCGGATTGCCGTACTCCTTTCCGGGGGCGTCGACAGCAGCGTGGTGGTCTACGAGTTTGCAAGGCTCGGACTCCATCCGGATTGTTTCTATATCAAGATAGGTCCTGAGGAGGACGAGGAGTGGGACTGCTCTTCCGAGGAGGATCTCGAGATGGCGACGGCCGTTTCCCGCAAGTACGGCTGCAGGCTCGAGGTCGTCGACTGTCATCGCGAATACTGGGATCAGGTCACCACCTACACGATGGACAAGGTGCGTGCAGGCCTCACCCCCAATCCCGACGTCATGTGCAACCGCCTGATCAAGTTCGGCGCCTTCGATGCGAAGTGCGGCCACGACTACGACCTCATCGCCACGGGCCACTATGCCCAGACGGAGACCGATGCCGACGGCAGCAAGTGGCTCTGCACCAGTCCCGACCCCGTGAAGGATCAGACCGATTTCCTGGCGCAGATCTACGACTGGCAGCTTCGGAAAGCCCTCTTCCCCATCGGCCACTATATGAAAGACGAGGTACGCGAGATAGCCGAGCGCGAGCATCTGGTCAACGCCCGCCGCAAGGACTCGCAGGGCATCTGCTTCCTGGGCAAGATCAACTACAACGACTACATCCGCCGCTTCCTCGGCGAGCAGCCCGGCGACGTCATCGAGCTCGAGACAGGCCGCCGCATCGGCACCCACAAGGGTCTCTGGTTCCACACCATCGGCCAGCGCAAGGGCATGGGCTTCTCCGGAGGCCCTTGGTTCGTCGTGAAGAAGGACGTGGCGCAGAACATCCTCTACGTCTCCCACGGCTACGACCCCGAGACCGCCTATCAGCAGGACTTCAAGGTGCGCGATTTCCATTTCCTCACCCAGCCGCTGCAGCCCGCAGAGGTCACCTTCAAGATCCGCCACACGCCCGAGTATCATCCCGCCCGTCTGGAGTGGACGGCCTCGGGCGAACTCACCGTCCATTCCCAGGAGAAGATCCACGGTGTCGCCCCCGGCCAGTTCTGCGTCGTCTACGACCAGCACCATCACCGCTGCCTAGGCTCCGGCGAAATCACCCTCTAGGACGCTATCTCAAAGTCGACAGCACCTTGCTGGAGTGCAGCCTGCCCTATCTTGGGCGCGACGATATCCCCCATTACTTTCATAACCTCTCAATAAATGCTGCAAATTAAGTGAATCTACGGAAGAATCAGTCATTTTACCCATAGATTTAATATGTTTTGTGATTATGACAGACCAGATTATCGAGTTTATTCGTATCTTTGCAACATCAAACTAAGAATTCGCATGAAAAGGCTGAAACTGGGTATCGCATTGGTGATAGTCGTCGCGCTTGGTGTTTGGGTGGCTTCGCGCTGGCATACATGGTTCGTGGAGGAGGACGAGGAGACTTACGTGCCTTCGATGACGCCTGCACACGTGCTGCTGACCTTTGGCGACGCAGAACCATTGTCTCGTAACGTGAGCTGGCAAGCAGATACGGTAGTAAGACCTTCATGGCTGGAACTGGCCTGCCTCTCCGACAGTGACACCGTTCGCGTGGAGGCTGCTGGTGAGGTATTCCGTTCACGGGGTGGACTGGCAGCCTATTACGTGGCTCGCCTACGGGATCTCAAGGCGGCTACAGCCTATGCCTATCGTGCTGTCACCAACGGGAAGGCTTCGCCTTGGTATCAGTTTCAGACGCAACAGGGCGGGTCTGATAAGGTATCTTTCCTCTATGTGGGTGATGTGCAGGACTCCATCGGTGGCGAGACGAACCGCATCCTGCGTGCGGCGCTGCAGCGTCATCCCCAGTGTGAGTTCCTCGTCTGTGGCGGTGACTTCGTGGACGGTCCGATGCACAGTTGGTGGGATGAGGGCTTCCGCAACATCGACAGTGTGGCGCAGGCGATGCCTATGCTGGCGGTAACGGGTAATCATGACTATCGGAAAGGGGTCATCCAGCGTCTGGAACGCCGTTTTTCACTGACCTTCTCCTACTTCCTCGATTCCATGATTGGCGAGAATCAGGTCTATACACTCTCATATGGACCAGCGCAGTTCTTCCTGCTCGACAGCAATCGTGAACTGCCTTACCTGCTCACCCAGCGCAGCTGGCTCAAGACGCAATTGCAGCAGAGTCGGGCCCGCTGGAAGATTGTCGTGCTCCACCACCCGCTCTTCTCCATCAGGAGTGCCTCGCGCAACCTCATCCAGCGATGGGTGTTCAACAGTCTGCTGGAGGACTATGGCGTGGATCTCGTGCTGCAGGCGCACGAACACAACTATGCCCGCATGACAGCCCACGAAGACGGGATGGCTACAACACCTGTCTATACCGTGAGTCACTGCTCACCCAAGAATTACGACCTCTATCAGAATGAACGCTATGACAGGTTTGGCACAGAAAGCCGCTACTATCAGACGATAGACCTCTCGGGCGATACACTCACAATGGCTGCTTACGAAGCCTATCACCACACGCTCTACGACTCTCTGCAGGTGGTGAAGGGAAATGCGCAGGTACAGCGTGTGGTGATCAACGATTTCTTTCCGGAGAAGTAACTAATTGGTATAGAACTTTGCACCGATGGAGAGTCCGATGATGTCTTTCAGCTTCACATCGCTACTCTGGAACATGGAGCGGACATAGAGGTCGCACGTGCTGAACTCATAGAACAGTGCGATACGGCTATGCCTTCTGCGTTTGCTCTCAGGTATCTTGAACTCGATGCGCTCGCCTAATGCAAGGTTCAGACGGAACTTGGTTGACATGAACTGATAATAGTCGTCGGGATAACGGCCTGGCTGGCTCTTCCAGAACTCATGTCCATAGACGGTGTTGAGATAGAGGCTGGCAGTCAGCGGGCAGAACCTCCAACGGTCTTCGGGTATCTTTCCAATGATCTTCGAGAGGTCAATCTTCCATGGGATGTAGTTACCCTTCAGGGTCGTTGTCACCTTAGGACGCGAGGAGTCATGCTTGGGGATGAAACCTACCAGCAACTCCGTCTCCCACTTCCTGCTCTTGCCATAACTCCAGCCGATACCTGCCGACAGGGTACCCATGTTACCGGCATTCTGGATGACGAAATGGGTAGGAATCAGCGACAACCAGGCATTCTGCTTGCGCTCAAGCCGCCGTTCAAACTTACTCTGCTGTATATCGAGGCTATCGCCAGCCATGACATGCAATGTACATGTCAGCATTGCCATACTAATAACGAATCTGTTCAATTTCATAACCCTTCTCAAATTTTGGTGATATAGTCATTATACGATAGTTCCGGTGACTGGCACAGTCGATGGCATAGAACATCAGACCGTCGCCATAGATGTCGGAGACAGTGTCGTTGTGGTCGTGCCCGTAGATGCAGCACATGAGGCCTGGAGCGAAATCAAGATAGCGGCGGAATGCCTTGCAGACATTGTTGTTGAACTGGTCGCTGAATGGTGCGGCATGCATCACGATGACGGTACGGTCGAACTTGTCGGTATCCTTTGTAAACTGCTCCTCCATGAAATCGAAGTTGGGTACTGAGGCCAGGTAGTCGTACTCTACAGCATTGGTGTTCAGGCAAATGAACTTGACGCGGCCTGCAATAAACGAGAAGTCGCAGGCGCCATACATCACCTCATAAGTCTGGTTGCCAGTGCCGAGGAAGTCGTGGTTGCCAATCAATGCCACAAACGGGCAGTTCAGGCCCATCAGTACGTCGCGCGACCATTCGTATTCCTTCTCTGTAGCGGTATCTGTCAGATCGCCACAGTGCACCACGAAGTCGACGTTCTTGCGATTCACATCCTCCACTTGGTCGCGTGCATCGCCAATCCACAGGTGGGTGTCGCTGATAAACGCGATGCGAAGTTCTTCCTTGTTGGCAAATTCTTTCTCGATGATTGCCATCTGCTTGGCATTGATACCTGTCTCCCCCTGGATGTTCACATCGTAGGGATGTGACTCGAAACCGCTACACGACGAGATAAGGACAGTCAATACGGCAGGTAGAATTGTGTTAAATAATACCTTTTTCATTTATCATTAATATTTTTAGATAGATTTTTAGAATTCATAACCGAGATTCACGAACAGATAGGCCTTCTTGGTATGGTTGCTGTAACCAAGCGTAGCCCCTATGGGCCCGAATATCGTGTTCAGATAATAAGCGGCCTGCACTCCTACCATCGTGCGGTGGTCGAAGAGTTCCTTTGACTTGTCGGACTGCTGGCCTGCAGCCACGCGGAGCAGTGCGTAATGATTGGCGCCGATGCGCTGCTGCAACTGAAGTTGGGCGGCAGCGAACTGCTTGCCGATATATTCCATGTGGCCAATGCCGGCAAACGGCATCTGCTGCTCAACATAGTGACTGAACCACTCGCCACCGAGGGTATTGCCAAGTACGACAGGAACCACCGTTCCGAAAAGCATCCGACCATAGATCATCGGCTGGATGGTGAAGCGGCTGCCAAGGGTGAACGACATACGCCAGTTGGCACTGACGTCGCTCATGCCCGTTTTCCAGCCCAGTTTCGTACCGTCGGCAGCCCGCTCTCTGAGCTTGGCGAAGTCGTTGGTCACAAAGGCGTATTCGGCATTGAAGCGCGCTCCTCGGGTGGGGAAATTCCAGTTGTCCTCACTGTTATAGTTCATGCGGGCCCGATAGCTGATAAAGTGCTCGTTATCGAGTGTCACCAGTCTGGACGTCTCAGAGCCGAGTCCGTTGCGGTAGTTCAGATAGTCCCAGCGCAGACCGAACTGCAAGTTGAAGCGGCTCAGGTCGAAATTGATGGGTGTGAATTCTGCCTGTGACTGGTTGTAGCGGATATTGTAGTCGCGCTCACCTTCGACATACACGTCTATATCGTTGCGATAGAAGGTGTAGCTCAGTTTCGGACGGGTGAAGAAGCGCGGATGGGCAGTAATCTCACCGCGTGCAAACATGCGCTTGCCTAGTCTCAGAGTGATTTCGGTGCTGACGGGGATAGCCGTCTTCAGCGGAATGTCGAGTCCTACCTGCACCGTCGCATACTCCTCGGAATCGAAACGGAAGCCGGCATGCAACTGCATCGACTTGCGGTTGCCAGCCGAGAGAACCACGCGCACACCGTCGCCCTCGGGAACCAGGCTGCACTCTGCCGTCTGATAGAAGAGATCCATTCGCATCGTCGTGGTGAGCTGCTGCTCCAGTTTGGCATCGATGCTGTCCACCTTGTTAAGATGAAATTTCTGACGTACGAAACGCTCTGCCTGCGGCGTCATGTTCTCGAAGGTGAAACCCGTCACGCGCTGTTTCTCGGTAAGCACTTTCGGACGCAGCGGATGGAGGATGACGGGGTGGAAATGCTCGTCGATGCCGATGCGCTGTTTCAGGGCGATGATCTCGTCCCAGTGGCGCATGGCCTCTTCCTCGCCTCGGCGTATCAGCGTGTCGATGGCTGCCGGCGTAAAACTGGCGGCATTAAAGCCTTTTGTATCTACAGGCATATGCAGGTCGGTGATTGCCAGATTCTCGTCATACTTGTTCTTACAGTTCACATCGACGATCTGGCTGATGATGCTCATCGTGCCACCCATGTCCTCGGCCACCTTCGGAGGTCCCTGCACGGTGACGCCGATGATGATGTCGGCACCCATCTCGCGGGCAATGTCGGCAGGGTAGTTGTTCTTCAGACCACCGTCTACCAAGACCATATCACCCATCCTCACGGGCGAGAAGGCTGCGGGGATCGACATTGAGGCGCGCATGGCCTGTGACAGCCGCCCGCTATGGAAATCATACTCGTCGTTGGTGATGATATCTGTTGCCACACAGGCAAACGGGATGGGCAGGTCTTTGGAAAAGTCGAGTGAATCGGTATAGCCAACACAGAGCTTCTGGAACAATTCGGCCAGGTTCTTGCCTTTGATAATACCACCGGCATTCATGTCTTTCTTGCCAATCCTCATGCCTGTGGTAACAAAATAGGTATTCTGCTTCTTGCGGTCACTGATACTCTGGTTGCGCAGGTCTTCCTTATCGCTGATCACGTAGCCCCAGTCCTGCACACGCACCATCGAGTCGAGCGCGTTGGCGTTATAGCCGATGGCATAGAGTCCGCCGATGATGCTGCCCATCGACGTACCCGTCACGATATCCACGGGGATTCCCGCCTTCTCAAGTACCTTCAGCACACCGATGTGCGCCATGCCTTTGGCACCGCCGCCACTCAGCACGACCGCCACCTTCTTTCTGTTCACATACGCGCTGTCTTCCTGGGCATTTGCCATCCCAAACGTCAGTACAGCAACTAATATCAATACGATCTTTTTCATAATTTACCACCATATTACCGCTGCCACTATTCGCAGGATTTTCTTCGTTTTCATGTTCATAACTTTGTTTTCAGTCTTTTCATCTTTGTTTGTTATTAAATAAAAGCGCATATAAACCTTTAACTATTAACAGTGTTACAATGAACACCAGTTACACCTAAATATTTTATATTATAAGAATTCTTCCTTTTTTACTTCCCAGCATGATATTTATTCCGATATTCCAGCGGTGTCATGCCGGTTCGTTCCTTGAAATATTTGCCGAAGAACGAGGCATTGGGGAATTTCAAGTCGTTCGCTATCTCCTGCATCGTCATGTCAGTGAAACGCAGACGTCGCTCAATAGCCTTCAGCGTATAGAGCAGGATATAGGTACTCGGTCTGCGGTTCA
>JAEEGF010647250.1_pt1 | contig 31529 bp, 26 predicted proteins | sample 9134171 | NCBI WGS metagenome assembly JAEEGF01 (sample SAMN16246542, study PRJNA631951) | gut metagenome | biome: gut microbiome; feature: rumen; material: AP-attached | host: Bos | place: Iran: Karaj | collected 2018-10 | reverse complement strand
ACACCCAACAACCAGAACATCCAGCTGGTCACCATCATGCCCGCCGATAACAGCTTGTCGACCGATAACGAGAGTGGTGACACATGGCCCAGAAGCAACAAAACCGAGTTCACCGATAATTCTACTCCGGCCGCTAAACTCAACATGACCGCCAGCGGCAATATCTCGGGTAACGCCGGCTATCTGGGCAAACCCGTGACCGAAATGGTCATCAACAACGATGGTACTGCCAGTTTCTGGTACATGAAGGGCGCCATCACCGATCCCACAATCGAGATATCGACCGAAAACGTCAACTGTGGCGCTACGCCTGTAAACTCCAGCGTAACCAAGACGTTCACTGTCACAGGCTTGATGTTGACGAACAATATTACGCTCTCGGTCAACGATCCTAACGGTGTGTTCACTGTTAATCCCACGGTTATCAACAGCAACAATGCCGCCAATGGTGTGGCCGTGACAGTTACCTTCTCGCCGATAGCGGTGCAGAACTACACCGCCACGTTGACCCTCGCGAGCAATGGTGCCGAGAGTGTTACCGTTAACTTGACTGGACAGGGTCTCATCGAGACCTATGCCCCCGTGATGGAGCCTGCAAATGAGGAGTATATCAACCTGACCGAGTTCCGTGCCGACTGGACCGACCAGACTCCTGACGAGAATGTATTAAGCTACACCCTTGAGGTAATGGCCAAACCCGACGGCCCCGTGGCTGTTGAGGGCGGAATCTGTGACCTGACGGATATCGAAGCTGTTACTAACGACGAAGGTAACCTGCCCAATGTCGTTAATTCGGCAACCGACTACCTGCCTGACGGATGGAGTGCCGAGAACAACTTCTATGTCAATGATGGCTTTGTTATCACGGGTGCAACTTCCAGCTGGTGGACTACCACCTATGGTGCCCTCGTCAGCCCGATACTTGACCTGACGGGTAACAATCAGGTGAGTGTAGTGGTAAGGGTTAAGTCCTTCAGTCCCAGCAACTATGGTGTGGGTCAAGTCAGAGTTTCTACAGGTTCGGCTTATCAGGACTACACCTTGGGCTCATCAAACGAGGATGACTTCCAGGAAATCGTCGTTGTGCTGAACTGTGCATCGAGTGACAGGGTGCGTGTACAGGCCCGCGCCAACTACATTGCTATCCAGAGCGTGTATATCTATCCCGGTGACATCAATGCCAACGCTAAACTCCGCGCCGTTGAGGATGGTGACGCCACCTATCGTCTTATCACAGACATCACCGACAGATTCTACACCGTGAAGGATCTTGAGGCCGAGGGTACCTATATCTATAAGGTGAAAGCTCTTTATACTGACGGAACCGAGAGTGAATGGAGCAACCAGCAAGAAGTGACACTGTTCCAGAACGGCCACGGCTTTGAACTGGGCGATGTGAACCACGATGGTGTAATCACTATTGCTGACGTGACCGCAATCATCGACTACCTGTTGGGTACTGGTGAAATCTGCGAGATTTGTGCCGATGTGACGGGGGATACCCTCATTTCCATCGCCGATGCCACCACTCTCATCGACTTGCTACTGACAGCGGAATAAGCCCTTGTCACCGCCCAAGCAGAGAGTGACATGACTGAATGAAAAAAAGGAATCCTTTTGGGTTCCTTTTTTTGTGCCCAAAACTGAGTAACGTGGGTTCGATAAACCTTTAGGAACTCATTTGGTGTCTTGTTGTCTCCCCATGTTCTTGCAATTGTAGAAAAATTTTTATAACTTCGCAGGCAAAAATTGATGCGGAGATATGAAACCAACGAGAATTACTGAACTTGACCTGCACGACGTGCCGCAGGTGTATCATAACCTCAAATATAATGACGGCGAGATCTATTTTGCCGACAACATCACTTCCATCCCTGGGCTGATGAAGCAGTTCAAGGTCAATTTCATCGCCTATGTGATGGTGACCGAGGGCCGCCTCTCGCTGGACTTGAATGGCACGACTTATCATCTCGACAGGAACAGTTCGCTGTTTGTGGACCGCAAGATGGTAATCGATAACGTGAAGCACACCGAGAAGTTCAGCTGCCTGATTTGCGCGATGAGCACCGACATGGGTTTTGCGTTCTTCAACAAGAGCCTGCTGCAGTCCATCATGCACATCATGGCCAATCCTGTCATCAAGATGGAGCAGGCCGAGGTGGACCTGATGATGAAATACTATGAACTGCTGGTGTTCAAGATGGACCACCAGGAGATGAACTTTGGGCGCGAGACCGTGCGCGACATCATCCGTTGTTTTGCCTACGACCTGTTGTCCAACATCAACAAGCACATCGACCACGATAATGAGGGCGACATGCTGCGTCAGGGCGACCGCATCTACCGCCGCTTCATGTTGCTGCTGGCCGAGAACAGCAACGTGAACCGCAGCGTCAAGTCCTATGCCGACGAGTTGTGTGTCTCGCCCAAATACCTGACCAGCGTGTGCCGCAAACACAGCGACAGCACCGCCAGCGAATTGATCGCCACCTCAGTCATCAGCCGCATCAAGCAGTTGTTGCTCTACAGCGACTTGAGCATCAAGGAAGTCGCCAGCAAGATGGGCTTTGACAACCTCTCCTTCTTCGGCAAATATGTGAAAAAACACCTGGGCCTGTCGCCTAACCACTACCGCCGCGCCAATGGCTACGGCAAATAAAGCCCTCCACACCTCTTCAAACAACCCTCTTTTATCAAACAACCTTTTTTTTCAAACAACCCTTCTTTATCAAACAACCTCTTTTATCAAACAACCCTTCTTTATCAAACAACATGGACAAATGTTGAACAACAAGAACAACAATTATTATATAACTACAAATTTCGCGAATTTAACTAATTGGCATCCGCACACTTCATTAAACTACGAATTGCGCGAATTTAACTAATTGGCATCCGCATTCAATTATTACGAATTAAAAAGGAAAACAATAAATACAACAAATACAATTTATTGATTATCAGCTAATTATATTGTACTTATTGTATTTATTGTCTTCAATATTGCATCCTCACGCAAAGACGCAAAGGCGCTAAGATTTTTATTATTGCTCGCAAGGGGCTCGCAATTATTGGTCCCTAGTTGGCATCAGTGTTAATCTGCGTAATCTGCGTTTGATTAATTCCGCCCGATATAGAAAAGAAGACAAGAAAGACAACAAGGACAACAAGGACAAATTATTGATTATTAAACAATTATATTTTATTTCTTATTTTCTAGAGTGCGGATGCCAACTAGAAACTAGGGACTAGAAACTAAAAACTTATAGTATTGTTTTCTTTTTGTGTTGTGCAGATGCAAAAATCCTATTAATTCGCGTAATTAGCCGACAGAAAAAGTGAGCGGAAGCCAACTAGGGACTAGAAACTAATTGATGCCTCTCTAAACTCTAAACTTTAAACTCTAAACTGCGAGCGAAGCGAGCATTAGCGAGCATAGTGTAAAAAGTGCCTGCCGTGGGTGGGTCGGCAGGCACTCTCTGAGGGTGGTTCTTCCTCAGCAGATGGATTTGGACACTATTTTTCCCAGGTTTCTATCGCCTTCTTCTTTACCTGACGACAATCTTTCTGCCCTGGTGGATGTAGATGCCTCAATCCTCTTTTTGCAGGGCCAGTCGGAAGCCAAACAAAGAGCCCCTTTTACCGCGGTAAGTATTGAAGCCGGACTTTGCTGTACAATAGTCAGATACAAAAGATGAATTGCCTCCTTTAAGGAAACCAAGTTCAAAGAGATCACTGTCTTGACTCACATCGGGCAGCGTGTCTCCATCTTCGATCAGGCGATTACGAACCCACTCTAAGACATTACCACTCATGTCATATAAACCGAGTTCATTGGGCTTTTTTTGGCCTACGGCAAAAGTGATGTCCCTAGAATCCTCATACGGCTGGTCATCACGGTACCAACCCACCTCGTCGAGGTCGTCACTGCCGCAGTAGGTGTAGCCCTGGCTGTATTTGCCGCCCAGGGCTGCCCATTGCCATTGTGCATAGGTGGGCAGATGGAACCTGAGCCCGGTGAGCTCATTCAGGCGGGTGATGAAATCGCGGCAATCGAACCAGCTCACGTCATCAACTGGATGATGGGGGGTTCCAGGATATACTTCAACCGAGGATGAAGTGCGGGGCTCGCCCATCACCGCCTCCCACATCTCGTAGGTCACTTCGGTCAGCCCGATGTAGTAATCATCCAAGCTGATGACCGTCATGGTGTAGTAATCATACACTTCCCAGTATTGGCATCCTTCCACGGGCATCATCGCGAAAGGAACGCCGTTCACCATGAACACCTTGGCGCTGTCGGGGATCTCGGGCGGATTGGACGGGATGTTCCATTTATCTGTCAACAGATAATCGATGATGCACACCACATCAGAGATGTCAACGCGATAGTCACAGTTCACGTCATAGTACCATCTCACTTCTTCGCCTTTGATCAAGACATCCGTCAGTTTTAGCACATCGACGAGTTCTATTTCACCACTCATTGTGATGTCGCCATGGGGACATGCTATGCAGTATGCTTTGGTAGGTATCAAAGAAAATGATAACGTCACTACTAACAATGATAAGAAAGTAAATCTGTATTGGCTCATAGTTACTAGAATTTTTTTTAGATGAATAACAAATGAATAATCTCTATAAGTGCTGTATCATAACGCTGATGGGTTATGCCCCTAATATGATATCAGAAAGTGTAGTCACATCAGCAATGCTTAGGATACCGTCACCATTCACATCGCTGGCATCAAGGTGATATATATTGGCGCCCTGGAAGGAATTTTCCAACCAGTCATTGAGTTGGGTGATATCATGGATATTCATAAATCCGTCGCCGTTGACGTCGCCCTTCAATTCGAGTGTGGACTTATGTTCATAGTCAAAATATGTCTTGTCTTTATAACTATAATGCCATTTCACGCCTTCGCGGACGAAGGGGACATACTCGTACTCCTGTGCCACCGCCTGGGTCATGCCCAGCAGGGCAAGCAATGTAAATAATAATTTCTTTCTCATAATAGTTTTGTTTTAAATGTTTGTTATTGTTGTTAAATATGTTGTTGTAGTTGTTTTCAATTTTGTTTGCGGTTAGATATTGCCGCATCAAATATAATAATTTTTCCACTCGCAAAGGCGCTGAGACGCTAATTTGTTCTTGTAACTTGTCATGTAGTGTTTTTGTTTGAAAAACTTCGATTTCATCGAAGAAAATGGTCATTTTAGTAGGTGCTGAAGAAGCCCTCGAAGGAGTTGCCTGTGGGGGCGTCGATGGTGATGACATACTCGCCATCGGGTAGCGACGAGATGTCGATGGTGTCGTAGTAGCCGTTGACCTGGGTGGAAATCAACACGTCGAACGAACTGAGCGACATGATTTCCACATCGTAGTACTCGACTTCACCCATGCCATCGATAATAATGGTCTGAGACACATTATTATAATACACATCAGGCTGTTCAGCAGGAATAGGGTAATTGAAATGATTGTCGTGCCCATATCCTTGATGTTGTAAATTAATTGCGACTACTACATCATCAGCAGAGCCTATTAAAAACACACAAGTTAACAAAGAAAAAATAACAAAAAATCGTCTCATTGCAGTAAAAATTAAATGTTAGTATCATCACAAAATTACAAACAAGAATATGACCTGCCAAAAATAGCAGGTCACATTTGATGCATTTAAACAACTGATAATCTGAGTATTACAAAATCAGTCAATCCACATTGCGTGGTGCTGTACTGATAAATGCATTTTAAAGCTCATTTTTCATGTATTTATCGATAAACTCTTCCAGAGTCATATCAAGTCCCATTTTTCGCTTGATAATGATCACTCGGTAATTGGATATACTTTTGGCACTTGTACGATTCAGGCACAACTTGATGATTTGGGGCGAAAATTTGGCACACATCAAGCAGAAAATTCTCAGTTCGTTGATCGAAAGATTGGGGTAGTTTTTCTCGACATAGGAAACAATGCCGTTAAATTCGGCATCCACCGATCTCTTCATTTTCTCCCAAAACCTATCTGACAGTTCAGTATTCAACCTGCGATGCGCGTTCTCCATTTCGAAAATAAGACTAGAAAGTGGTATGATGCGCCTGATTCGGTCTTGTGACTCTTTGTTGGATTTAAACTTAATGCTATCAAATAACTCGTTCAAAGCTTCTATGCGATCACCAACCAATTCCGAGACAGACAGATTTCTCTGTTGAAGTTGCTGCTGTTTATCCTGCAAATCTTGGATGGTGTCCATAAGAGCCTTTTCGGTTTGTTTATTCTCCTCATCTTTTCTTTTTAAGATATGTTTTAGATGATTTGTCAGCCAGATAAGCACGATGACCATTGCAATGGCAATCGCCAAAAAGAACATCAGATTTTGGTTGCTGACTTTGGTTGCAGCCTCGCGTTGTTCGGCTTGCTTAATGGAGAAATCGTTCTCAGCAGCCTTCAGCTTATGGTCATTCTTAGCCGAAATAATCTGGATTTGGTTTTCTTTAGATTGTATTAAGTTTTCATTATAGACGGCCAAGTCTTTCTCGGCTTTGGCGATATCGGCAATCACTTGATGCCTGTTCATACTGTCCACAGCATCTATGGGCGCAGGTGTTTCGTGTAGCACATATTTTGCTGAATCCAGCATCCCCAATTTAATGAAGGATAGAGCGGCATAGTAGAAAAACTGTGTTTCCTTGCTGTATTCTCTGCCATTACGCATGACATCCATGGCCATGTCTTTTGAGCGTAAATAATCTTGATAATGATAATAGTATAATCCTGCCAGTTTAGATTTATATGTATATTGTTTTGTTGACTTACTGTGCACTGCAAGTTCAATGGCTCGTGTCAAGTAATATTTACATGAATCTGGTTGTTTGTCTCCATACACACCACCTAGAAGACCATAGCAAGAAATTAAGTTATTGGTGTCTTTGATCAGTTCAAAATCATAGATTGCCTTCTGCAAGTGGATTGCCTCAGTTGTGTCTTGAGACAACTGGTCACAATAAAGAGAGGCCATCCGCATATTAGAATAACCACGGTTGAAGTAATCGGTGGGGTCGGCGGTGGCTTCAGCGGTTTTGTAGTAGAACATGGCGGAGTCGGGGTGACCCAATTCTTCCATGACGGCGCCTTTGTAGATGTAGGCGCGGGTGAGTTTTTCGCGTTCGCCCTTGTGGCGGCGGTAGTAGGCCAGTGAGCGGTTGATGGCGCTGTCGCTGGTGGCGGTGATGTAGCACTTGTAGCGGGCCTGGGTCAGCAGCAGATCACGGTAGGCATGGTCGCCCTCGCTGGAGAGGCTGTCGGCATCGACCGCCTCGACGAGCGCCAGGGCGCTGTCGGGGTTGGCCTGCATCAGGCTATCGGCCAGCACAAGCCGGCTGTCGTAGCGGTGCGACCCGCCACATCCCGCAACCACCGCCACAAGCACCACTAAAACCGATATGACCAGTTTCACTTTCATGCCTGCAAAGGTAATAAATAAACTACGAATTTCACTAATTAAACTAATTAGCATCCGCGCACTTCATTAAACTACGAATTACACAAATTAAACTAATTAGGCATCCGCATTCAATTATTACGAATTATACTGATTGGGCATCCGCGCTCTTATTTCAAACTACGAATTACGCGAATTAAACTAATTAGCATCCGCATTCAATTATTACGAATTATACTGAGTTTCTAGTGCGCAGATAAAGAAAACAACTAGAACAACTTTGACAAATATAGTCATGCGGCGTGCGAATTAAATAATTGTTCAAGTTGTTTAAGTTGTTTTTTAAATTGAAGACAAGAAATACAAGAAGTACAATTTATTGATTATTAAATAATTATATTGTATTTCTTGTATTTGTTGTTTTCTTTTTTCTAGTGTGCGGATGCCAACTAGCGACTAGGGACTAGTGACTAGAAACTCTTTTTTTAGTTTTTTACGGACCAGTCGATGCGGGTGGATAATTTTTTGTTGTAGTAGTGCTTGAGGTCGCTCCAGCGGTAGTAGGGGCCGTTGACGGGCGTGGTGGGCAGTGTGGCCTCGTGCTCGTTGAACAGGACCTTGACGAGGATCTTGTCTTCGTCGTTGCCCGTGGTGCCGACGGGACGGTAGAATACCATCTGGATGTTGCAGGCCTTGGGGATGATATTGAAGTCCTGCCACTGTTCGTGCAGGGTGTTCAGGTCGTCGCAGCTGTAGTTCACGTTGTCAATCTCCATCAGGCAGGCCAGCGGCAGCACACACGTCTCATGGCCAAAGCGCAGGTTGGCGCCGCGCTCGCCAGTAGCGATGGCTTCATCGGCACGGGTGATCATGTCCTTGAGCAGGGCGCGCTCGATGAAGGGCATACGGTTGCCATTCTGGGGCGCGTTGGCCCAATGGATGTACCAGTAGATGTTCTTCAGGCGCCAGAGCTCAAAAATTTCGCTATTGCTGAAGTAGTGGTACAGGCTGATGTCTTGGAACCAGTGATGTCCCTGCAGCGAACCGGCGATGTCGAACACGTCGCGCATCAACTGACGGCCGTTCAGGTTGGTGGCTGCCCATGCGGTGTCGTTCACCAGCTGGGCGATGAAACGCTGGGGATTCAGATATTTGTCGTACATTCCGTTGGAAATGGGATCCATGGTCTTGCGCAAGTCGTTGGCCAGGGTGTCCTCGCCATAGCCCCATCCCATGTAATACATGTCGTGGTAGCTGGCATCGGTGGTGATGCGCAGGTCAGAGTTGAGTGAGCGCAGGCGCATCGTCTCGTTCTGCATCGACAGGATGCAGCGGATGATAACGGTCGAGCGGGCATCCACACGGGCATTACCCTTGAACACCCCAGGGAAATTATTGAACATGCGCTCGGCAATCTCCTGATGCTGTTCGGCACCCTCGTCGCTCAAGTCGCCCACACGCTGCTTGGAGGTCTCGTTGACCAGCGTGAGTTGGCGCAACAGCATTTCGCCTTGCAGGTTGAGCATACCGGCTAACCTAGCCTTTGTCAGTTGGTTGAGCGGACGCTCATAGGTCTTGGCATTGGTCAGCCAGCGGCTGCCGTGACGGCCATAGTGGTCGATATGGAACGGCTCATAGCCAGCAGGGGCGGGTGTGAGTTTGGGAATATCCACATCGGTGCCGAAGGGGTAGGCATAGTGATTGCTCGCCGAGCGGTCAAAGTTGTTGATGATCTGCTTGCGCGGGGTGGAGGCACTCATGGCCAAGCAGGCCACGGCCATCAATATAATCAGTGTGAAGCGTTTCATTTCTATTTCGGTTTTTAGTAGGTTTTAGGCTTTAGGCTTTAGGTCTTAGGTTTTAGGTTTTAGGTTTTAGGTTTTAGGTTTTAGGTGGCATTCGCAAACACCTAACACCTAACGCCTAATACCTAACACCTAATGCCTAATTTATTTGATGATGGGTTGGCGTGAAAGTTTGTCGATGAAGTAGTCGCGCACATCGCTCCAGTGGTAGTAGGGGGCGACGTCGGTGTTGACGGGCAATGTGGCCTCGCGCTCGTTGAGCAGCGGCAGCATCAGGATGTCTTCACTGCCGGCCTTGCGGAAGTAGATGAACTGGACATTGGCCGCCATCGGGAATACCTTGTAGGTCTGCCAGTGTTGGTCCAGCGTCTCTAGGTCGGTCGTGCGGTAGTCGGTGCCGTTCAGTCCCATCAGGCAGCAGAAGGGGAGTACCACGCTCTCGTGGCCAAAGCGCAGCGATGCGCCCGGGTTGGAATTATCGCCCGTGATGGCGCGGTCGGCATCCTCGATGAAGTTGCGCAGCAGGTTAGCCTCCATGTAGTCCACACGGCACTGTGTGAGGGGCGTCTCACCCGAATTAATGTACCAATAGGCATTGTTATAGCGCCACACGCTGTAGATGTCCTCGTCGCTGAACAGGTCATAGAGGTTGACTTTCTCATACTTGTAATGGCTCTGCATGTTGCCCGTTACCTCAAACAGGTCGGTCATCGCAGTGCGTGCGTCATCGTCGCTGATGTTGTTTTTCACCCACTTCTGGTCGGTGAACAGTTTCTTCAACAGACCCTTGGGGTTGACCCATTTATCGCGGTATTTCTTTATGGTTGGTGCCATCGAGGCGCGCAGGGGCTTGACCACGGTGTCGCTGTAGTTCATGTAGTACATCGTTGCCTGGCTGGCGTCGGTGGAGATCTTCAGGCGCGGGTTGAGTGAGGCCAGCACGTCCACCTCGTTCTGCATCGACAGGATGCAGCGGATGACGACCGTCGAGCGGGCCACAACCGGGGCACCGTCCTGGAACACCTGTGGAAAGTTGTGGAACATGCGGCGGGCGATGCCTTGATGCTGCACCGCACCGATGTCGCTCAATTCGCCCAGGCGGCCCTTGCTGCCCTCATGCACCTCGCGCAGGATGCTGAGCACTTCCTTGCCGCGACGTGTGAGTTTGCCGTCGCGTTCTCCCTTCTCCAGCATTTGGATGGGACGGGTGTATCTCTTCTCGTTGATAAGCCAGCGGCTGCCATGGCGGCCGTAGTGGTTGATGAAGAACGGCTGGTAGCCCTCGGGTGCTGCCGTCAGGGTGGGGAAGCCATCGACGGGATAGGCCTGATAGTTGTTGGCGCTCAACTTGGGGTTGGCTTTAAAGTCCTCGCGCACGCCTGCCGTGAGCGTCAATGCCGCGAGCAGGACCAGGACTGTAATGCTGTAAAATCGTTTCATGATCATGTTATCGTGTTATGGTTGTTTCTTGAGGTGATAGGTGTAGGCAGTGCCCTCGGCGTCAGTCTTAGTAAAGGTGATGTCGCTTGAGGAAGTGCGGGTAACGGTAAAAGCATTGTTGACTTCCAGACCGGGCATGTTGATGTAATAGGTGGTGGGATCGGGGAAGGAAACGGTCATCTTGTTACCGTCCTCGCTTTCATCCCATGTGCCGAAACTCTCGACCAATTGCTCGTGGCCATATACCCGCGAAACCCTGAACACCTTGTTCTGGAACTGGAAGAAGTAGTCACCCTCGACGTTGACGGGTGTGCCGCTGGCTGTGATCTGCTCAACGTGCCACGTGCCGAACCAGATGCCGATATCGCCGTGGTTGCGGGTGCAGGCCGATAACAGGATCATAACCGTACAGATGATCGTTATCAACGCCCCCTGTCCCTCTCTAATCTTAGAGGGGGAATAATTGCTGTCATATAATGAAGTCTTTTTCATTGTTTCTTATTTCATACCTCTATAAGAAATACCAATTTGTACTCCCCAATTGTTGCCGTAGAGCGAACCGCGATCCATTGCCACTGTGGCATTCACACACCACGGCCCATAAGACGGACGATAATTGAGTTGGAGAGCCATCGAAAAGTCGTCGACACTGCCAGCACGGGGAATGACGGGTGTGCCCCATGCCTTGCGGTAGGATCCCATCAGGCAGTAAGACCAGTCCTCGTGCAGCCAACCGCTGACAGCGGCGTGGAAACCGCGCAGCACATTGTCACGGTAGCGCATGTAGCCGTCCTGGTTGTAGAGCGGCGACTTGACAAATGGCGAGCCGATAGACATGCCACGGCTTTGGTAGCCGTTGTAGATGTAGTTGTTGTAGTAATCGTCGGCACCCGAGGAGTGGCTGGTGATGGGCGTGCCCTCATGGTCGTTGGGCGTCCAGTGGATGGGACCGCTCTGATTAGTGAAGTCGATGTACTCGATGACAGCGCCTTCAATCAAGGGTAGCCCTGCAGCATTGTGGTATTCCAGTCCCCACAGGCCGTCAAAGCCGTTCATCTTACCGATGCCCGAGCCATCTTCCCACAGCCACTGGGTATAGGCACGAAGGGTGCGGTAAGTAGCTAATTTGTATTCCAGTGCGATGTCCCAGGTGCCTAGGTGGTTACCCTCGACAAACGAGTCACCCGCACTGTTGCCGCCGCTACCGGCTATGAAGGTGCGCCAAAAGGCTTTGGCGTCGGCATCCATTTTGACGGTGTGATCAAGCTCACCATCCTTATAGTACTTGGCAGTACCACCAAACTGGCAGGCCGACTGGGCACCGATGGTAAAGACAACGGGCTGATTGGGATTGGTGCGGAAGTGCAGGCTCTTGTAGTGTAGCCACCTGTCTGTGGTGATAAAGTGGTTATAATAGTTGTAGTGGTTCTCCAGCCACTTGTCATCCAACTGGCGGAAGTAGCTGAATTCACCGTTTATCTGCACCCAGCCCTTGGTGAACGGGATGTCCTGGAAGTCGAAGAAACCGGCACGCAGGCCCACTGGCGGGCGGGCATTGCCACTCCAAACGAGATCGCCACTGCTCAATTCCCCGTTAACAATGGGTGAAGATTTGTATTTCTGTCCCGCCACGGCATAGATGCTGCGGTACTTGCCCTCAACGTAGGCCTGCTGAATCCATGCTACTGCAGGGTGTTGTTTCTGCACCTCAAACTGATCGTTGCCAGTATAGCGTTCATAGCCTGCACTGGAGGAATAACCGCCCCAAGCTTCAAAGCCTGCACCCCAAGTGAAACGTTTGTAATTCTTGAGGGGGTGGCTAATGCTGGCTTGTACAAGTGCCGAATACTGCTGCGTAAAGATGCCGCCGGTGTTGCTGGCAATGTAGTAGGGCGCCAATTCGCTGTTGCCTGCATTGGCAAAAAAGCCCAACTGATACTTTAAATTAGGAGTGCAGCCGACACAATCCAAAACTTGAGTAGTAGTATCTTCCTGGAGATCACGCAAGAGGGTTGAGTCTGCTGGCACCTGTGCCGATGCGGCAATAGCACAACACAAGGTAAGAGCGAAGATAAAAGATATTAGGACATTTTTTATCATCATGATGAGTTCTGATTATCGTTCGATGTTTGCCAGATAGGAGTCGATGTGACGGCGCTTCTTCTCGTCGGCAATCTCGTCGAGGTTGATGAGAATGCCGGTCTCCTCCACGTCGCCAAACTCGCGGTTGATGGCGGTGCCCAGCAGCAGCATCTTGGGCGACAGGCCCATATAGGCATTGACCAGCGGCGGGATGTTGATGCCGTGATTGCGGATGAAGGTGTTCAACCGCTTGTAGTCCTCGCGGAAGTCGTTACCCACAAATTGAGACATCAGTTCGGGATCATCATTGCGTGTGTCGGGCAGCGGGTCGATGGGTACTACCAGGCCTTCCTTGTCCTTGAAGTAGAGATTGAGGAAGCACAGCAGCATGTCGCGGCAGTCGCGCACATAGCTCGGGTACATCGTCATCTTGCCAAACATGTACTTGACCTTCGGGTAGATAATGGTCAATGCGCCCAGGCCGTCCCACAGGTTGTCGAGCGCAAACAGCGCCCTCGCGCCCTCGCGCGTCGATTGGTACTCGGGACGCACAAACGAACGTCCCAACTCGATGGTGACGGGCAGTATTTCCTTGAGGAACCGCTCACTGAAGTTGAACAGGTGCCCCGTGGCGATGCGCGGCACGCCGTTCTCCACCTTCACGTCCCAGCCGCAGATGAAGCGGTAGGCGCCGATGATTTCGTGCTTATCGGGGTTCCACACGAGCAACTGCTGGCAGGGCGGATCCATCAGGTCAAACTCGTCGATGTCACACTCCTTGCCCGTACCGCCGCCGGCGGCGCGGAAGGTCACCTCGCGCAGGCGCCCGATCTCGCGCATCGTGTTAGGCGCGTTATGGGCAGTGACGACGTAGATTTCGTTTTCGGCCTTGTTGGTGTGACGCAACTGGCGCTCGGGCGTGAGCTCCTGCTCGATCAGTTGGACGGGTATAGGATCAATAATCGGTTCCATAGGCAATATTTAGGGCTTATTTGGCGTGGGAGCCATAGAATATACGATGTCACGCAGGGCAGCAGCCTGCTTTTTGGGCGCACGGGTGTCGAGCGTTTCCCAGGAAATGGGCTTGCCGATGATGACGTGCTGTGTGCTGCCGCATTGCTTGATCATTTCCTTGGGCAGGAAGATGAGTTCGATGTTGAACTTTATGCCCAACTTCTTGCGCCACTTGGCAAAGCGGTAGAAGAACTTGGAATTGCGGGCGTCGAAATACACGGGCACAATGTCGCGGTGGTAGTTCACGGCGTGAACGACGGCGGCCTTCTGCCACGGCAGGTCGGCAATCGTGCCGTCGGGCTGCATGCGCGAGCACAATCCAGCGGGGAAGGTGATGAACTGGTTGTCGCTCTGGAGCGCTTCCTCGATCTCGACAGCGGCTACGCGCGACTGGCTGCCATACTTGTTCACGGGCAGGAACACGCCACGCAGGGGTTCCACAGCCATCAGCAGGTCGTTGACCAGGAATTTGATGCGGTGCTCATAGCGGTTGCCCAGCAGCGAAATCAGTGCCAGCCCGTCCAGTCCACCCAGCGGATGGTTGGACACGAACATATACCGGCCCTGGGGCAACTGTTCCAGCCCGGTCGATTTGACAGTGATGTGCATCTCGTCGAGGGCGGCGGTGGCGGCATCGACGCTGTTCTTGCCTGCCATCTTCTGTAGAATCGCATTGAGCTGGTCCTGGCAGATGGTGCGCTCCAGCCACCTCACCGCAAACCGCGGGATGAACTTGTAGTGCTTGGGAAGACGTTCCCTCAGCACCTTAGCGACATCTATTTTCAATGGTTCACTGCCCATAAAATGATTTTCGTTACGCTTTAAACATACAAAGTTAGCTATTTTGGTCGAAAAAGGAATGCCTGAAGCGAAAAATTTGTTCATAACTGTGAAATGTTCTACTTTTGCAGCCTAATTATGATTTTTAATAGACCATCATGACCACAGCTATGGATAGGGGAATGACAATGCCCAAATTGTTGCTGCTGCTCGCCGAGGTGCTGCTGTTCGCTATACTTGCAGTCACCGCGTCGAGCCACTTTGGTGTAAATGATGGTCTGCGGATCACCCTGGCCAACATTGTCGCCTATCTGGTGCCCCGCACGATTCTGTGCCGGGCCCGCGGCACGTCGGTGGCAGCCCGCGTGGTGCTGTTGCTGATGACGGTGTTCCTGCTGCTGGTCAACTACCTCAATCTGGTGGAATGGACCAGCTTTGGCGGCTACACGCTGCATCAGCCCAATCTGCAGGGAGACTCCCTCAAGTACTATAAATGGGCGTGGCACTACTACGACCACAGCGTGCCTTGGGAACGGGTGATTTTCCCGGGATTCCCGTTCATGATCCTGTGCCTGTTCAAGGTCCTCGGGGTGAATGTCATCTGGCCTCAGGCGCTTAACCTGATGTTCACATTGACCGCTGTCGTGCTCACGGGCATGACCACGCGGCGCCTGCTGGTCCGTCGTGTCAAGGCCACTCCCAGCGCCCTGCTGGCAGGCGGAATGCTGCTGTATTTCATGCTGATGTACAGTCTGATGATGAGCGTCAGCATCTTGAAGGAGGGTTCCATCAGCATGGCGATGACGCTGGCGGGATTTGCCATGTCGTCGATGGCGGCGTCCGACGAGGAGCGTTTCCAGCCGTGGCGTGACCTGCTGTTGATGGTGCTGGCCTGCGTGGTGATGGGCGCCGTGCGCACCACCTATCTTTATATCGTCCTGGCTGGCATTGTCATTCTGGCATTACCGCACTTGAGGCGCAACTGGGGCATGGCACTGGCGATGATGGCACTCGTGGGGATTGCCCTGGTGGTGGGCACCGAGTTTGCTGCCTATTCCTTTGACCGTCATGTCAAGATTGTGAACGGCGGCTGGAATATGCAGCGCTTCTACGTCATCAGGGGTCCACAGGGCTTTTATCCTAAACTGATCGGCTATTATTTCCTGTTCTCGCCGCTCCATCGTGCCGCGATGCTGCCCCTCACGGCCTCGATACAATTCTTTGTGCCCTTCCCCTGGCTCAACGGCGACGACCCCACGTTTTTCAACTACCTGTGCCGCTTCTCATACACCTGGTACTTGCTCGGCGGTGCGGCCTTGTTCTATTATGTGGTCATGTCGTGGCGCCGACTGGAGAATATGGGCGCATGGCCCTGGTGGCCCGCCCTGGCGTTCGTCATGCTGGCCTACGTGATGGGAGGCTCGATTACGCGCTACGTGTTGCCCGTCCAGCCCTTGTTTATCCCTGTGGTGATGTATGTGTTGTGCCGTTTGTTCGAGGGACATCGGCGCAAGGCGTTTGTCCGCTGGATGATTGTGTTTGCCCTAGTCGTGGTGGTGATGCTCGTGGTGTGCCTTGAGCTGCAGGAGGGTGCCGTTTCCAGGGCCTTGAATACCCCCTCGCTCATCGATTTCCTGAAGTCCCTGCGCCATTAATCATTTTTCACCGTTGTACCGTTTGTCGGTAATTTTGTGCCCTTTGTCGGTTAGACAGGGGGTCTTATCGTTTTTGGCAGTATAGTGGCTTAAACCTCCCTAACGCCTTTAGGTCTAAGAGTCAAGAAACAACAATTTTAAAACACGACGACGATGAAAAAGACTTTACTACTTTCCCTGCTGTGCATGATGCTGGCCCTGCCGGCGATGGCACAACCTGGTTACCGATACGGATACCGCCCCCGCGTAGAAACGGTGGGACGCCACGGCAACGAATATATCGCTTGGCACCGTTATTACTTCGGACTGCGAGTGGGCTTGAACGCCTCTCATGTCAACAGCGATAGCCCCCTGCTCGACGGTAGCAGCTTCAAGAGCGGACTGAACATCGGCTTTGCCGCCGGAACCCAACTCACCTATCGAGCCCCCTTGTTCCTTGAAAGCGGAATTTACTACACCCAGAAGGGTGGCAAGAGCGGATCGGGTCATGACAAGTTCACCTATGACCTCAACTATCTGGAAGTGCCGCTGTTGATCAAGTACAAGCACTTCATCGGCAACCAGACCACCATCCAGCCCTATGCAGGCGGATTCCTGGCGATAGGCACCGATGGCCAGATCAAGAACTACGGCACCCGCACGGCGTTCAGCTCCTTTGACGAAGGGTACTTCAACCGCTTTGACGGCGGACTCAAGATAGGTTGTGGCGTTGGTTTCAATATGCTCTACCTCGACGCCAGCTACGACATCGGACTGGCAAACATCGGACAGGACAACTTCAACGACACGCATAGTGGTTGTTTCACGATAAACGTAGGTGTGAATTTTTAAGTGCTTTAAGCAAATAACGTAATTTCTGGGTGGCGCGTGCCACTAAATCACACCGGTGGCGCGCGCATTTTCTAAACCAGTTTGGAAAATTCCCGGATTTTTTAATTAATTTTGCAAACAAGTATTAACCATTTAAAAAATTACGCGCTATGAAAAAGATTTACAACATGCTGCTCCTTGCAGCGCTGTCGATGACCCTGTTCTCGTGCAGCAATTGGGAGGCGCCCTATTATGTTGACGATATTGTGGGCGGATGGATCTCCTACTACGGACAAGATTACCGTGGTGAGTATGACATCTTCGGTTATGATCAGGTGCGTTTCGACTTCTACAGCAACTACACTGGCCGCTATACTTACTACAACTATTATGGTATGATGGACTTTGTGGACTTTGACTGGAACACCCACGGCGATCGCCTGATTATCCACTACTATGACGGCACCAGCGAGTACCTCTACTATGGCTACGACCGCAACGGTGACCTCATCATGGCAACCGATAGCCGCTTCTACAATTTCACTGCCTACCGTCCCGTTGGCATGTACTACGACAAGGTCAAGGATCTGCCTCTGATGGCACCCCAAAAGGCCGCCACCGTAGATAAGTCAACCACAGTAGTTCCCGAAGGCCCCCGCGCCACCAAGTCCCGCGAGGCCCTCACCGAGAAAAAATAATCCTGACACACACCGTGTCAATCCAATACGATGCCCGCTGGAGCCACCCTCCAACGGGCATCCGCTTTCTATCCTCACGCTAAGCCGCAAAGCCGCCAAGTTTTTTATTATTGCTCGCAAGGGGCTCGCAAGGAAATTTAATGACTTTTTAAATTTTTCCGCGCAAGCGCGGAGAAATTAAACAAAAATTATAATTAAAATTAAAAGAAATTGACTGATAATCAGTCAATCTCTAAAAATATTTTTGTTCAATTTTTTAAATAAATTTTTGCTTAATTTCTCGGCCGCCAGGCCGACCTAAAAGAACTTAGCGCCTTAGCGGCTTAGCGTGAGTACAAAAGGATGTAGGGAGTGATTAGGGGGGTGAGAGGAAGTGGCGGGCGTTGGTGGTCGCCGTGTGGAGGATGGTGTCGGTGGTAAGGTGGAGGGTGTCGGCGACGAGGGTGGCGACCTCGTGGATGGTGGCTGGGGCGTCGTCAGTCTCGATGAGCAGGCGGTCGAGTGGGGTGGCGAGCAGGGCTGCAGGATTGAACCGTGCGCCAAATGACAGGTAGCAGCCAGCGTCGAGCAGCGTGCGTGCTACGTGTTCGTTGCCCCTGAAGCCATGGATGGTGAGAGGCACTTCGGTTAATTTGGCCTGGCGGCGGGCAGCGAGAATCTGTTGGGCGGTCCTCACGCAATGTATCACAGCGGGTTTGCCCACGTCGTTAGCCAGCTGGAGGTGGCGGACGAAAAGCGCTTCTTGAGTCTTCAGGTCGGCGCCCCGCAAACTGTCCATTCCCGTCTCGCCGATGGCGAGCACCTGCGGGTGGCGGGCACACTGTTCCAACAGGTCGAAGTCGGCCTCAGTGATGACCTCCACAGTGTCCCACGGGTGGAACCCCACCGAATAGCACAGGCCCGGCTGCGGGTCGAACTGCCGCGGATCCACCGAGATAAGTGCCGTGGTGGCATCGGTGCGATGGGTATGGAAGTCGAGGATATCCATTTTAGGCTTTAGGCTCTATTTTAGGCTTTAGGTTTTAGGCTTTAGGCTCTAGGTTTTAGGCTTTAGGAGAACAACTAGAAACTAGGAACTAGAAACTAGAAACTAGAAACTAGGGACTAGAAACTAGAAACTAACTAAGGCACCGGATCATAGCCGCTACCGCCCCAGGGATTGCAGCGCAGGATGCGCCACACCGCGAGTGCCAGGCCCTTGAAGGGTCCATGCTTGCGTATCGCCTCGATGGCATAATTGCTGCAAGTGGGTGTGAAACGGCATGTGGGAGGAGTTAACGGCGAGATGCACTTCTGGTAAAACCTGATGGGCAGGATCAGGAGCCAGCCCATAAATCTCAGGACTTGGCGCAACCCTTGTTTGATGGCGTCGATGATGCTCATGGTTCTTGCGGTGCTTGGTTGGGACTTTGATACTCGGCCGCCGCATGGGCGATACGGGTGAGCAGATTGGTCATCTTCTCGTTGATGACGCTATAGGGGGCAGGGGTGTTGTCCAGGTAAACAAAGGCGATGTCCACTCCCACGCCTTGCTGCTCAAGCACGGGCGTGAGCAACTGGCGGCGGTTCAGGCGGTAGGCCTCGCGTGTGCGGCGTCGCAGGGTGACGCGGCCCACGGCCTTGCGGATGCGCTTCTTGGGAATGGAGATAAGGAACTGCACCGGATGGTCGCCGGCAGGGCGTAACCTGTAGGCGGCACGCAACGGAAACGCCATCAGTGACTTGCCCTCGTCAAAGAGGCGGTTGACCGCCGTGCGGCTGCACAGTTTCTCGTCTTTATTTAACTTGTAGTCCATTCAGGATGCGAAATTACAAAAAAATTGTGGGGCACAATCATGTCATGCCCCACATATTTTGGTTCGAAGGTTAAATGCTATTACTTCTCGCTTGCGGCTTCGGCCTTGGCCTTGCGTGTAGCGGCAGCCTTCTTGGCGGCTTCGGAGCGCTTCTGGGCTGCGGCTTTCTCGGCCTCGGCTTTTGCCTTGCGGGTGGCAGCGGCCTTCTTGGCGGCTTCTGAACGCTTGGCGAACAACTCGTCCTCGGTTAACGCTGGGCTCGGGGCGGCAGCTTTCTTGGCGGGAGCCTTGGCCGTGGCCTTCTTGGCAGCGGGGGCCGTTTTCTTGGCAGCCTCACGAGCAGCCTTAGCAGCGAGCTTTTCCTCCTCGGCTTGAGCCTTCTTGAGGTAGTGCTCAATAGCGCTTGCCATCGAGGGGTTCTCGGGCGTGACGGTCACATCAACGTTGAGGCCGACCTGAGTAGCGGCTTCGAGCGTCGTCTGTCCCATGGCAGCGATGACCACCTTGCGGTCCATGTAGTCGGGGAAGTTGGTGATGTAGGACTTGATGCCTGCAGGCGTGAAGAACACGAGCATATCGTAGTCAAACTCCTCGCCCGGCTTGAAGTCGTTGCTCACAGTGCGGTACATCACGGCCTTGACGTACTTCACCTTGTTGTTGTCGAGCACTACCGCCTTGTCGTTGTGCACGTCGCTCACGGGCATGAGGTAGGTCTCCTTGTGGTGCTTGGCGATGATGGGGATAAGGTCCTCCATGCGTCCCGTCTCGCTATAGAAAATCTTGCGCTTGCGGTAAACCACGTACTTTTGCAGATAGTGTGCGATGGTCTCGCTCACGCAGAAGTACTTCAACGTGTCAGGCACATTGTAACGCAACTCCTTGCACAGACGGAAGAAGTGGTCAATCGCCGTGCGGGCAGTCAAGATGATAGCCGAGTAGTCGGGTACATTGATTTTGGACTGACGGAATTCCTTGGAAGTTAATCCTTCAACCTTGATAAAGGGCCTGAAAACAACCTCTACACCGTATTTTTTCTCCAAATTGAAGTAAGGAGATTTCTCAGACGTTGGTCTCGGTTGTGAAACCAGAATCTTCTTAATGTTCATTTAGGTTCAAAAATGTCTGTTAAATACCACTAATCCAGCACGTTACACCCGTCAAAATGACAAGGGGAACGATTTCGACGGCGCAAAGGTACAAAATAAAATAGAGAATTGATGACAAATTGCTATAAAAAATTCTAAACCCCTTGTAAATAAAGATTAGTCGGGCAATAAGATAAAGTATTGCAGCTAAGGTTAATAGCATTTTGCCATTGCCAGGATAGAGCATAACAATCACTAGAACTGGTAGCAGTAACAGACCCAGCAACGATTGTGTGGATTTGAACCCGTCAAGCCACAGTTTGGAACCCACCTTGTCGCTGAAGGTATAACCGATCACCTTATAAACCACCCATTGGACAACGTAAAAGCCGAGGGCCAGGCCGCAGTAGGTGATGATGTGAAGGAACACGTTGGACTGGAGGTTGGGTGCCAGGGTTGGGCACAGGAGCCTGACGGCAAAATAAATCAGAAATCCCTCGACGATGCAGGTGTTGGCGATGAGAGCTGCCAGGATGCTCGTCTCGTTGAAGGTGTGGTCCTCGAACAGGTTCTCGCGCCGCCTGGTCGAGAACATGTAATGGAAGAAGTTCTCGATGTACTTGTAGCCCGTGTGGTAGCGGAGCGCCACTGCCAGCAGACCCGCCAGCAACAGGGCCATCGAGGGGGTGTCGTGCAAGGGGGAGCGGGCAAACGGCTGGACCTTGCCCGTCTCGGGCAATTCCATGATGGGCAGGGTGTTGATGTCACCCAAGGCTGAGTCACCAGCTGCCGTGGTGGGGAAACCATCCAAGTATTGTGGGGCGTAGTAGGGCTCCACAGTGTCGTGAGGCGCAAGGTTTTGCGTCTCTACCTGTGGTGAGGTATTGGCTTGGTGGATGGTTGTGCTGGGCATGGCATTAATACTTGGACTCAAACTCCACGTACTCCTGGTTATTGAGCAGTGCGATGGCCTCGGCGGGTGTGGTGGCCACTTGCCACAGGCGGGCATGGGATGCCTTCATAAAGCCCTCGTCGATGGCGTGTTGCAACATCGCCAGCAGCGGGTCATAATAGCCCATTGTGTTCAGAATGATGACGGGCACTTTGACGAGTCCCAGCTGGCGCCAGGTGAGCGTTTCCAGCAGTTCCTCAAATGTCCCCACGCCGCCAGGCATGGCGATGACGGCATCGGCCATCTCGCTCATCATCTGTTTGCGCTGGTGCATATCGGAGGTGATGATGACGTCTTCCAAACGGTCATAGCACCATCCCTTGTCCACCATAAACTTGGGGATGACACCCGTCACCTTGCCACCGGCATCCAGTGCGCCATCGGTAACGGCGCCCATCAGACCCTCTGAACCGCCGCCGTTCACACAGCACCAGCCCTCACAGGCAAGCAGGCGCCCCATCTCGCGGGCCGCCTCCAGATAACGATTGTCAATGCGGTCACTTGACGCGCAAAACACACAAACATTGCCTTTCATCTCTTCTTTCATGCCTGCAAAGATACTAAAAATCTTAGTTTCTAGTCCATAGTCCCTAGTTTCTAGTTGGCATCAGCACACTACAAAACAAGAAAACTAGAAATACAAGAAATACAATTTAATTGTTTGATAATTAATAAATTGTACTTCTTGTTTTTAATTCGGTTCTTATTATAAAACAACTTCAACAACTTGAACAATTTTTTAATTCCGCACGCCGCGTGTCTATATTTGTCTAAGTTGTTGTAGTTGTTTTCTTTTTTATCAAGTAAGCGGATGCCCAGATAATTCAGATTTTTCAGTTGTTGACCTCCGGTCGAAGATAGGCTGCGTCTCGGGAATACTCAAATTAATTTGGTATTCCGCTCGACTTGCACTATCTTTGCCACTTAAATTATGCAATTTGATTCATATACTTATGCCTTGTTCCTGCCTCTGGTGTTTTTTGTGTACTGGGGGTTGAGACAGCATCTCAAGTGGCAGAACCTGTTTTTGCTCGTTGCGAGCTATGTTTTCTACGGGTGCTGGAACTGGAAGATGCTGGGGCTGATTATGCTCACGTCGCTATCTACCTACGGCACGGCCCTGTGGATGCGGGGCGACCGTTCCCGTCACGACAGGGGGTGGGCTGCGGCCAATATTGTGCTGAACTTGGGCATTCTTGCAGTGTTCAAGTACTTGAACTTCCTGCGTGACAGTTTTGTTGACCTGTTGGGGCTCTTCGGCATCAACCCCGACTGGCCCACGTTGCACATCCTGTTGCCTGTGGGGATCTCGTTCTACACTTTCCAGGCCATCAGCTACACGATTGACGTCTATCGCCGTGACATTAAGCCCACGCGAGATGTGGTGGCCTTTGGTGTCTTTATTGCCTTCTTCCCGCAGCTGGTAGCTGGCCCCATCGAGCGGGCGACAAACCTGCTACCTCAGTTCTTGAGGAAGAAGTCGTTCGACTACGACACGGCGGTGATAGGTATGCGGCAGATCCTTTGGGGCGTGGCCAAGAAGGTGATTGTCGCCAATGGTGTGGGCTACTATGTGGATCAGTTGCTGTATAATCCCTACTACTACTCGGCTGCCAGCATGGTGTGGGCAGGCATCCTGTTCGCCGTGCAGATCTATGCCGACTTCTCGGGATATAGCGATATCGCCATCGGCTCGGCTAAACTGCTCAACATCAAGTTGCAGCCCAACTTCCGCTACCCGTTCTTCTCACGCAACATGAAGGAATTGTGGCAACGGTGGCACATCTCGTTGATGACCTGGTTCCGCCATTATGTCTATTTCCCGCTGGGCGGGAACCGCCGCGGCAAGTGGCGCACGGCGTTGAACATGATGATCGTGTTCGCGCTCTCGGGTCTGTGGCATGGTGCCGACTGGACGTTTGTCATTTGGGGCGCTGTCAACGGCTTGCTGTTGCTGCCGTTTGTGTTCTTGCCTCGCAAGAAGTTGAGCGAGCACGCCTCATTGCGAGATCTGCCCTGGTGCCTGCTGACGTTCTTCCTCTTTGCGATGGTGTTCATCTCCTTCCGTGCCAACAACCTGGCACACCTCACCGAGATATGTGACGTGATGGTGAATACCACATGGAAGCTGCGTCCCGTCTTCGGCCAGCCGTTGTTCTACATCGTGCCCTTCTTCATCATCGAGTGGCTGGGCCGCAAGCATGAGTTCCCGCTGGAACGCCTGCCTTTCCCCACGTGGGTGCGCTGGGCGATTTACTGGGCGTTGCTCATCGCCATCTCGATATTGAGTCTTGACCGCAATATGCAATTTATTTATTTCCAGTTCTAAACCCGCCGCACGATGAAACAGAAAGGAATGAAGAAATTTGTATTGCTCACGCTGCTGGCTCTGCTGCCCGTCTTTGCCTACGTCGCGCTCTATGTCGTGATGGATCCTTTCAGGATTATCCACCGCTATCATGGGGTTGCTGTCTTGCCAGGCGACTCGCTGGAACGTATCCCCAACAAGCGCTATGTGGCCATCGAGGGTTTCAAGATATATAATCCAAGGGAGCATTTTGACTCGTTCATTTTCGGCTCCTCGATATCGTCCAATTTCCTGGCGTCGGAGTGGAAAAAGTTCCTGCCCGACTCGGCCAGCGTCTATCACTTTACTGAGGGCGCCCAGACGCTTACCGGCATCCGCGACGAGTTGAAATATCTGATTGACCATGACGTGAAGGTGCGTCATGCGATGTTCGTCATGGAGGAAGAGATGTTCCGCCGCCCCAAGCGCTATGAGGAAATGCCCTTCATGCCGCATCCCGACGTGTCGCCCGAGATGAACTGGCTGCACTTCCATCGTGTACACTTCAACGCCTTCCGTGACCCGGACATACTGCTATATAACCTGTATTCCACCGAGGCTGTCACCAGACGCCTCCTCTCAGATGGCAAGATGACGACAGTGCCCTGTGAGCGCAACGAGGTAATCAATGAGGATTACAGCACCGCACTCGACACGCTGATCCTTCGCCATGCCCAGGACTATTATTCTCAAGTGCCCTGGCTGGTAGAGATGCAACCCAGGCCTGACCCCATGCCCCTAAGCATTGACAATGAGGCTGCCGATGTGTTGCGTGACATCGCCCGCCTGCTCAACGACAATGACATCGATTACATCTTGATCGTGCCGCCGCGTTTCCGCATTCAAGGCCTGTCTGCTTTTGACCAAGCCCTGCTGAATGAGATTTTTGGAGCCGACCATGTGAACGACTTCAGTTGGGACATGGAATTGATAAACGACCTGCACAGCTACTACGACGGCACGCACATCCTCACGCACCGCTGTTCCGAACTGATCGACCGCTGCTACCAGAAACAACCCATGCGGTACAATCCCTGACGGATGATTGGCAAGGAGCAAGAATGGCAACAAAACGTACAATCGACAGCATTATAGCCTAAAACCAGCGTATTAGTAATCTAAAGGCATGTAGAGACGCAAAATTTTGCGTCTCTACATGCCTGATATATTGATTTTCAGCGCATTGGCACCTCCCCCCTCTAAGATTAGAGGGGGTGCCCGTTAGGGCGGGGGCGTTGAAGCTACCTGAGGAAAAATTTGAGGGGAAATCATACTCCTCCGGCGCTTTGCGCCACCTCCCCTATCTTAGGGGAGGAGTTGGTAATACCCTGATGGACAAACGACAAATTCATCGAATTCTCGTAAATAAAAGCGAGGGCGTGTCCACTGGTTGTGGCGCCCTCGCTGATGGTCAGTCATCTGTTATGACGGTGGATTACCAGGTGTCGCTAAGCAGGTAGTCGAGCAGAGTGGTCACGTCCTTGATGGTGATTGAACCATCCTGGGAAACGTCGGCTGCTGCGATGTTGACCACACTGGTATCATCGGTGAGCAAGTAGTCAATCAGGTCGGTGGCATCCTTGATGGTGACTAAACCGTCACCATTCACATCGCCACGCAGGGATTCACTGGTGCCCTCTTCAAGCACAATCTGGAATTGGGCGGCATCACTGCTCTTGATATTGGCAGCGTAGGCCTCAAAGGCGTTGACGGTGCCGCTGTTTGCCTTGATGAAGTGGCTGCCTGCTGCATTGAGGAAGTAAGCGTTCTCAATCGTCTTCTGGGCAAACTCGCCGGTCACCATGTGATAGGTGCCGCTGGTGATTGCCGATGGGTTGGGCTTGACGGTCACGTTGCTGGCGCTGAAGACGTAAGTCTTGCCGCGCATGTCGGCAACGTCGGTGCCATCGTTGGGTGCCACGAAGTAGGGCACGTTGGCCTCCAGGGTGTTGCCCACATATTCTGCGAGCAACTTGGCATCATCGGTATTGTCCTCTTCCCTGTCGAAGTTGCAGATCCACAGGTTGGGCGCATCGCTGCTGCTGTGCATCCAGTCGATGGGGGTTCCATCGGCAGTGACACTGGTGGCGGCAAACGGCAGAACCATGGTGTTCCATCCACCATTCTGGCCCACATGGCGGCCCTGGGTGAATTGGCGCTCATAGCTGATGTTGGCTGCCGTGAAGCGATATGGTGCAAAGAAGTCATATCCGTGCTGGAGCACGACATCGCGCTGGGCTATATGGTTCTGGATGACATTCCTTGCCTCAAGACCGGCGGGAATGAACCTCTCGTTATTGCCGATGTAGTACAGCGTGTTAGGATTATCATTAGGAATAATCGACGTCAGGTTCAAACCGTCAATGCTTACTGCTGCCGCATTATCGGGTACGCGGATGCCGTTGTAAGCCTTGTGGCCAACGCGGTTACCCATGCCGTCCCATACAACCATACCGCGGTTGATGGTGTAATACTTAGACTCGCCAGGCTTAACGAGGTTGGTAGTGACCTCGTTCTCGTTTCGGCCGAAGATGTTGAGTGCATAGCGTGAGCCGAAGGCCAGATTGTCGAACTCGAAATAGAACGTCTGGGTCTCGCCAGCAGGGATGACCACATTGCGGCTCAGGTAGGTCACCATGGTACCCTTGTTGTTCTCGTCAACGATGAACAGGGGCGCCAGGATGTAACGGTTGTACTCACCCTCGGTATTGTCGTTGGTAACCTCGACCTTAAACTTGATGTGGCTGTCATAGATGGTCATGTTCTCATCGGCATTCATGGCGTTGATTTCAACGCTCAGGTTCATGGGATAAACCGTGGAGCCTGCAATGTTCACCGAGCCCGTACCAGGAATCTCAGGATTCCAAGAAGTGTCAAAGGTGGACAGGTGGGCACTCTTGGTGCCGGCATTCTTCGGGGTGAAGTTGAAGGTGATCACCTTGGTGCCGCCAGCGGGAATCTCGGCTTCGACCACGGTGGTGTACTCGCCGTACTCGTCGATTTGCTCATTTTCAACATAGAGGAACAATCGTCCGCTGTAGCGGTCGGCACTGTTGTTCTTCACCGTCACGTGGCACTGCTCGGCAAGACCGACTTTCTCGCCACCGGTGAACTCAAAGTTAGTGGCCTGGAGGTCAACCACGGGGTGGTCGGCCATGGTAATCCAGTTACCGTCGATGGTAGCCTCAATATAGTAACGGTCACTTTCAATCATCGGTCTCCAGTCGTTGCTACCCTGCACACAGCTCACGGGCACAATCTTATAGGTGCCATTGGGGAGGTTTTTAGCAAAGGGATAGGTAATCGAACTCTGGTTCTCAGGCCAGCTGTCGGTGATGGAGAGGAAGCTGGTGCCATAGTAGGTCTGGGCAATCAGTTCGATGAAGTTGTCGTCGGTGTCATACAAGGCGATACCGCGCAGATACTTGGTGCCATCATCGATGTGATCCTCGGCGGTGACCTTGATGTAGCGGCGCTTGTTCAACTTGAATGAACCGTCATCGCTGCGCTCAAAGGTGCGCGTGCCCGTGTAATACATGTTCCAGACAGTGAGGCGATGGTCAACCTCTTCGGGTTGGCCGCTATAGCCAGGCTGAATGCCGATGATAGCGGTCTGATCAATGTTGTAGCCTTCCATGCTGGTTGTAGCACCGATGCCACCAGCGTAGGGGTTGAGCACCGACAGGACGAAGTAACCGTCACCCAGGCCACCCCAGCCCCAGTTGATGTGGAAGTAGTCGCCATAAGCATAGCCGTCGCACACAAACGAGTGTCCGCCGCCCGTACCGGCGCGGCCGTTGTAAATCATGGGACGTCCCTCAACCAGCTCGTTATAGATCAGGTCTTCCCAGCTGGCCTGGTCATAGTCGCTGCGGTAAACCAGCTTGGCGTCATAGTTGAAGTAGTCGTTCAATGCGGTGGGGATATAGGGGTCGCTAGTGCTTGAGGCATTCAGTCCGTACTGCATTTGGGCAGCGCAACCGGCATAGAGCATGAGCCATGCCACGGCATCTTTCTCGGCCTCGGTCTCGGCACCAGTATAGTTGTCCTTCATGTTGTCCCAATCAAATACCCTGGGTACCAGGCTCTCGGTGTCAAACACGCCATATTCCTCGTTCATGTAGAAAGTGACAAGATAGGAGGGGATGACCTGGCTGCACTGGAGCGGGAACTTGTAGTAGTTCATGATTTGTGCCATAGATGTGGCCACGCAGCCCGTGTAAGCGAGTTCGCCTACGGTGTCGCCATCCTCGGTGATATCCATGAACTCGGGGCAGTGGTTCCAGTAGGGCGCTCCCTGGTCCCAGTGGCTGGTGATCAGCGGCGAAATGCTGTTGCGGGTGGGGCGGGGCATGGTGTGTTGGCCGTTGCCCTCCTTGGAGCCTACTTCATCCAGATAGGCAATCTCTTGAGAATAGTTATCGAGCCAAGCCTTCATGTTGGAAGGCATCTTGGAAGGATCAAAATTGCCACTGTCGGTATATCCCAAAATCGGGGTTGTGCGGTCATCACCCGAAACGATGACAAAACCCTTGTTGCCAACGGTGTTGAAGATGTAGTAACTTGACTGTTGTGTCGATGCTTGGCCATTGGCCATGATGCGGGGTGCGCTCATGGCGGGTGTTGATTTCAAACTCACGCCAGCATGGCGCTTCAGCATGAATTGGCTGGCTGCCCGTTGGGCTTGACTCGGTGTTACAGGCGCGGCTGCTGCACTCACTGCAAGCAGTGATAACGCTAAAAATAAAAATTTTCTCATCTGTTGTTACAAGTTTATGTTTATGGTAGGTAATGGTAATTATAAGGGGCTGACTATATCATAGTCGGACCCAAAACTTTGCAAAAATATAATTTTTTTTTAAAATATACAATTTTGGGCACAAAATTAACATCTTGTGCCCAAAAAAAATTGTTTTGTTAGAAAAATGATTGAAAAAGTGAAAGTCTTTTTTCTTGCTATGCTTCCAAATTTTCGGTGTTCTCTTCAGCAGGTTTTTCGATGGCTTTCTTGTTGTGAACACGCACTTTCAACTCGTCAAAACCGAAGCCATAGACTCCGTTGACGTTGCTCTGGGTAATGATGGCCTCGCGGTCGGTCTGCTTGATGATCCTGAAGATGTTCACACTCTCGTGCTTGCGGCACATCACCATGACAATCTTCACGTGAGCCTTGGTGTACCAACCGGTACCCTCAAGGATGGTGCAGCCGCGGTGCGCCTCGGAAATGACATTGTCGGCAATCTCCTGCCACTTCTTGCTGATGATCTGGAACTGCACGCTCTGCCGCGTGTTGTTGATCACACGGTCGGCAGCAACTGAGTAGATAACCATGAAGATAAGACCATAGACGATTTTGTCAATCGAGTGGAAGAGCAGCCATGATGAACAGATGATAAGCACATCGCAGTACATCATTGTGCGGCCAAACGAGATAGTGCTGTACTTGGCCACCATCGCTGCGATGATGTCGGTGCCGCCAGTGCTGCCGTTGTGGGTGAACACGACACCAAGTCCCAAGCCGCACAACACAGCGCCCAGGATGACGTTCATGAACGACTGTTGCTCGATGATGGGAGAGGTGAAGAGGGGTTGCAACACTGCAATAAACAACGTGGAAATTGAGGCTCCGATGATGGTGCGAAACACAAACTGCTTGCCCACGCTGCGGAAGGCGATGATCAGCAGGATGATGTTGATGACATAGTAGGTAGCAGCCACGTTCCATCCCAGCCAGAAGTGGATGAGTGATGACAAACCCGTTACACTGCCGATCACAATCTTTTCGGGCAGGATAAATGCGGTGAAGCCAAAGGCATAGCAGAACAAGCCCAAGGTAATCATCACGTAGTCTTGGGCTGTATTAATGATTTGTCTTGTTTTATCAGTCATAGCGTAATCTATTAATTTTGGCTGCAAAATTACCAAAATAATTCTTGATTTTGAGGAAATTGATAGAATAATGCCTTTATTCTACAAAAAATATGTATCTTTAGCGTGTCCAAAAGAGTGACACATTATTAATATTATAATAGAACAAAGAATATCTAAAAGACGACAATTATTATGGTAACTAGACTTATGATTTCGGCCCTGGCGGTGCTGATTACCTCCTATACGCTCGATGGCGTGACGGTTGAACCCTGGTGGTGGGCCTTGATTGTCGCAGTTGTATTGGGATTTGTAAACGCTTGGATCAGGCCGCTGGTCAAGCTGCTGGCATTGCCCATCAACTTATTAACGCTGGGACTATTCACCTTTGTCATCAATGGCCTGATGGTAATGCTCTGTTCGTGGGTATTGTCACCTCACTTTGAAGTGGATGGCCTGGGATGGGCTGTGGGATTCAGCATCGTGCTCACCATGGTGAACTGGTTCCTTCACCTCTTCTTCCCGCCAAAGAAGGGGAAGTAGGTTTTTAGGCTTTAGGTGTTAGGTGTCGGATGCTAACTTCTAACTTCTAACTTCTAACTCCTAATTCCTTATCACTCGTCCTCAAACTTGATGGCGTTGCGGTTTGTGCTCTCGATGCGGCGGTTGCGCCAGCAACGACGGCACAGCGACACATACTTGTCATCACCGCCAATCTCCACCTGGTTACCGTCGGTAACGATGTTGCCGGTGCTGTCGATGCGGGCATTGATGATGGTCTTGCGGCCACAGGAGCAGGTCGATTTGATTTCCTCAATGGTGTCAGCCAGTTCCATCAGGCGTCTGGAGCCTTCAAACAGGTGGGACTGGAAGTCGGTTCTCAAGCCATAGCACGTCACATTCACTCCGTAGTCATCGACAATGCGTGCCAGCTGGTCGATCTGGGTAGCTGAGAGGAACTGCGACTCGTCGATCAGGATCCAGTCTTTGACCATTTGGGTGCGTTCAAACATCTCCTTCAACATCTCGTACAAGTCGCTCTCGGGGTAAATCCACGAGCACTTGCGCTCGATGCCGATGCGTGAGCGGATCACGTTGTCGTTCTCGCGATCGTCGATGATGGGTTTCATGCACAGGTATTGCATGCCGCGCTCTTCAAAGTTGTAAGCCTGCGTCAACAGCAGCGCGGTCTTGGCCGAGCCCATCGTGCCGTACTTGAAATATAATTTTCCTACTCTGCTCATGTCAATGCTATTGTAAAATGCCTAGTTTAGGCTATAGGTTCTAGGTTTTTCACCTATCGCTCTTCTCTGGCAGTCGAGTTGCCGAAAAGGCCGACAACAAAGTTACTCTTTTCCCGCCACACCACAACAAAAATCCCCACAAAAAAGTTATTAACACCACTAATGAGGCATCCGCATACTTTTTCAAACTACGAATTGCGCGAATTATACTAATTAGGCATCCGCACTCAATTATTACGAATTAAACAAATCTGGCACCACGTACTTTTTGGCCTCACGCTAAGGCACTAAGAATTATAAAGGAAAACAATAAGTACAATAAATACAATTTATTAATTATCAAACAATTATATTGTATTTCTTGTATTTGTTGTTTTCTATTTTTCTTTTTTTCGCGGCGTGCGGAATAAATAATTGTGGTTGCCTGATTTTGGTTGACTGTTTCTTGGTCTTTATCCCTAGTAAAAGTTGACTCGGTTAAACTTATCCCTGACGGGAGTTGAC
>JAEEGF010190369.1_pt1 | contig 31542 bp, 30 predicted proteins | sample 9134171 | NCBI WGS metagenome assembly JAEEGF01 (sample SAMN16246542, study PRJNA631951) | gut metagenome | biome: gut microbiome; feature: rumen; material: AP-attached | host: Bos | place: Iran: Karaj | collected 2018-10 | reverse complement strand
GGAAAGGAATACCTTCCCGCGTATCTCGTCCTCAAAAAACCGGGCCACCTGGGCTGGATCTGATGAATCGACGCAAAAAGCCCTGGCAGTCCTTCCGGAAGCGGCAATCTCGCTGACGGTCTTGCCCGCCTCTTCATGATTGTTCCGGTAGGTGAAAAAAATATCGAACCCGTCAGCAGCAAGGGCAAGTGCAACCGCACGGCCGATCCCTCGGGAGCCTCCCGTCACAAGAGCGATGTTCGACAGTCCTTCCATGATATTACCTCAACTGCTTATTAGCTTTATAATCAATGGGAGAAACAGTCAATCCGCAATGACAGGGAATGCCATCAAAAATCAAGCCAGCCTGGCGTAATTTGCCAGTTCTTCATTGGCGCTGATGGCTTCGACCAATCTCTGCTGCGTGCCTTTCAACACATAGGTGTTGGCCATGGTGACGGCGCTCGTTATGGCCTTGGCATTGGATTTGCCATGGCAGACGAGGGCAAGGCTTTTCAGCCCGAGCAACGGTGCGCCGCCATACTCGGCATAATCCACGATCTTTTTAAAATTGGAAAAGGCCTTTTTCGAAAGGACGGCTCCAAGGTACGGAAGGAAGCCGCTGTTGGTCAGCTCCCGCTTGAGCATGTGGCTGAACGAAGATGCCACGCCTTCACTGAGCTTGAGCACGATATTGCCGACAAAGCCGTCGCACACGGCGACATCGATATCGCCGGTGAAGAGGTCGCGGCCCTCGGCGTTCCCAATGAAATTAAAGTGCGACGCCTGCTTAAGAAGTTCGTAGCTGCTTTTGACGAGGCTGTTGCCCTTGCCCTCCTCCTCGCCGATGCTCAGGATCCCCACGCGCGGATCCTCGTAGCCAAGGATGTCCCTGACAAAGGCGGAGCCCATGAGGGCGAACTGGAAAAGATTGAGGGGGCGGCATTCCACATTGGCCCCCACGTCGAGCAGCAGCATGGGGGACTTCTCCGTGGGCAGCAGGGATGCGAGCGCGGCGCGGTCGACGCCGGGGATCCGGCCCAGGATGAACATGGCGCACACATAGGCAGCGCCGGAGTGGCCTGCGCTGATGAAGGCGTCTGCCTGGCCGTCCTTCACAAGCCTGCAGGCGACCTGCATGGAAGAATCTTTCTTGTTGCGCAGGATGTCGGAAGGCTTGTCCGTCATTTCCACAGTCTGCAAAGCGGGCACGACCTCGTACAGGTCGCCTTCAAACCGCGTAAGAGACTGTTCCTCAAGGACATTGCGGATGGATTCCTCAATGCCGACGAGCAGGACCTTTGCGCCTGTGGACTGCGCAGCCTGAAGCGCTCCAGGCACGACCACGGAGGGGCCGAAATCCCCCCCCATGGCGTCTATGGCTATCCGCGCCCTTCCACTACTCATCGCTGGATACTACCGGCACGACCTGGCGTCCGTTGTACTTGCCGCAGGACGGGCAGACGCTGTGCGGCTTGGCGGGTGCGCCGCAGGAGCAGTAAATGACGGTGGGCTTTGCCACGCGGTCGTGGGAACGGCGCATGCACTTCTTTGAATGGGACTTTTTGTTCTGCTGAACAGCCATCTCGGTACTCCTAAAAAAAAGAATTATGCTTGGCGGTCCACTTTGTAGTTGCGCAGGACCTCGAAGCGGCTGTCGCCAGATTCCACAGCGCAGCCACACTGGCCAAGGTTGAGGTTGTGACCGCAGGAAGGGCACAAGCCTTTGCAATCCGACCTGCACAGGGGTTTGTCCGGCAGAGCCAGGCTGAACTCCTCCCAAAGCAGTGAAGCCAAGTCCAAAAACAGAAGCCCGTCCTTCATCGTGACGAGACTTTCCTCAGGCATAAGACTGTCGGGGTCCAAAGCAGATCCATCGGCATCAGGATACGCCTCGAACTCATCAAAATCATGTTCCAGGGCAACAATGGTATCTTCAAGGCAGCGATTGCATGGCAGGATGACCTTCCCGCGGATCTTGCCCCGGATCAGACACCCGCTGTCTTGCGGCACGAGCATGACTTCGGCTGTGACGGCATCGGCAATACGGCAGTCCATGGCAAAACGGCGCAAAGGCCCCTGCCAGACTTCCTGGTCGCTGACCACCACAGAAAGCCCTGATGCAGGGATCCCGCTCAAAGGCACATGCTTAAGATCCATATCTTACCTCTGGAACGCGGCATAATAGTCATGAGCTCCATTTTTGTCAAGATATGCCAAGCCGCACAAAAATACCGGATGATCGCTCCCGGCGCTCCAGACAGTCCAGGCAAGGACGCAGCGGCATCATCCCATGTCGGCAGCCCCGCGCCTCACCTCGAGGACATTCTCGATCATCCGCAGCTTGTCGATCGTCTGGTACAGGTGCACGGCGTCGCGCACTTCCACGGTGAAATCCATCTGTGATTTCCCATCGATGCTGGATTTTATCTGCAATGCGTTGATATTGATGCTTTCCTGCAGGAAAAGCATGCTGATCTTGGCCAGCAGGCCCATTTCGTTATTGCCTGTTATGATGATCTCAGCCGGGAAGGGTTTGCTCTCCTCATTGTTCCAGTAAACGGATATCAGGCGCTCGGATTCGAGATTCTGCACATGGGGGCAGCTGGCCGTATGGACGATGACCCCCCGCCCGCGGCTGATGAAGCCGACGATCTGGTCTCCGGGCACAGGTTTGCAGCATTTGGCAAAGTGTATGAGGGAATCGTCGAGCCCTTTGATGAATATGCCGTCCTGGTGCTTTTGCGCATCCTCATTCTTAGCCGTCCGCTCTTCTGTCCCGCTGTCCTGTTCAGGCTTTGGATGGAGTACCGCCAGGAGGCGCGCGATCACCTTCTTGGGGGTCAGCTTGCCAATGCCCACTGCCGCAAACAGATCGTCGATCCCGGGGAGGGAAAATTCCGGGAGGACGATCTGGAGCCTCCCGTCCTTCGAGGCCTTGATGACATTAAAATCATTCTTCCTGCCCTCCTTCTCCAGCATCTCCTTGCCAAGGGCTATTGCCGCTATGCGCTCCTCCGTGCGCAGGTAGTGCTGTATCCTGCTGCGGGCCTTGGAAGTTTTGACGATCTTGAGCCAGTCTCTGTGGGGATGCCGGTTCTTATCGGTGATGATCTCGACCATGTCACCGTTTTTCAATTCCGATGCGATGGGCTGCAGCTTGCCATTGATCTTCGCCCCTACGCAATGGGAGCCTATGTCCGTATGGATGAGGAAGGCGAAATCCAGCGGTGTGGCCCCCTTGGGCAGCTGCTTGACCGCCCCCCTGGGGGTGAAAACATAGATCTCGTCATTGAACAGATCCATGCGGAGGGAATTCATGAATTCCTTTGAATCGGATTCGTCCCGCTGGCGCTGCATCAGATCGCGGAGCCACTGGAATTGAGGCATGTCCTGGACTGCGATGGTATGGTCGCGCTCCTTGTACATCCAATGGGCCGCAACGCCATGCTCGGCCATATTGTTCATTTCTTCGGTCCTGATCTGTATCTCGATGCGCTCCCCTTCGGGACCGATGACCGTGGTATGCAGCGATTGGTATCCGTTTGCCTTGGGCATGGAGATATAGTCTTTAAAGCGCCCGGGAACAGGCTTCCAGAGGACATGCACCAGGCCCAGCATGGCATAGCAGTCCTTAAGGTCCCTGACGATGACGCGGAAGGCGATGATATCGTGCATCTCATCAAGGGGGGTCTTCTGGGCGACCATCTTGCGGTAAATGCTGTATGTCTGCTTTATCCTGCCGAAGACACGGCCTTCGATCCCGTTTTCGTCCATGATCGCCTTGATCTTGCCGATCACCTTGGATATGAGCTGCCGTTCCACGATCTGATTGTCTTCGAGCCACTTGGTGATCTCGGCGTAGGCGTCGGGATGAAGATACCTGAAGCTGTAGTCCTCCAGCTTCTGCTTGAAAAGGTGGAGCCCCAGGCGGTTGGCAAGGGGCGCGTAGATGTCCATGGTCTCCTGGGCGATCCTCTGGCGCTTATGCGGCTTCTGGAAATCGAGCGTGCTCATGTTGTGCAGCCTGTCGGCCAGTTTGACCAGCGGGACGCGGATGTCATGCGCCATGGACAGGATCATCTTCCTGATGTTCTCGGACTGCGCCTCCTCCTTCGTTTCAAAAGTCATCATATTGATCTTGGTGACCCCGTCCACGATGTCCGCGACCTGCTCCCCAAACAGTTCGTCAAGCTCGTCGATGGAAGAATCCGTGTCTTCCACGGTGTCATGGAGGAGCCCGGCTGCAACGGTATGTTCATCGAAGCCCATCTGCGCCAGAGTCAGCGCAACGGAGGCTGGGTGCATGATATAGGGATCGCCTGAAAGCCTGAGCTGCCCCGCATGGCCTGCCGAAGCGTAGTCATAAGCGCGCCTGACCATGTCGATGTCGGCGTCAGGGCAATGCTGAACGAGCTGGGCGGCAATATCATCGGCTGTCGGTATCCAGGCTGCCGGATGGCTTTGCCCGGTGACGGGCGAAACGACCATTATGGGCGATGAGGATTCCGGGCTTGCTTTTATCTCTTCAGAGCTGCAGCCAGCGCTTTCCTTTTGTTCAGAAGGCTGATTCATAACATTTCCTGTTGATGACGGGTTTTTGAGATCCACCAGCGTTCAAAATTGTAGGTAATCCCTGCAGGCGCGGGGGTTATGCCCTTGACGCTGGAGTGCACCATGGGCAGGGAATACGGCACATACAGGAAAAGATAGGGCTGGTCCTCATGCAATATCTCCTGAAAGCGGTCATACATCTTCTTCCTTTCCGCCTGCTGCTGCTCGACACGGGCTTCCTCGAGCAGCCTGTCGACTTCAGGATTGGAATAGCTGATAAAGTTAAGTCCGTGCCCGGATATGGCGGAAGAGTGCCAGACCTCATACAGGTCGGGATCCTGCGAGATCGTCCAGCCAAGGATGAGCGCGTCAAATTTTTTCGTGTTGACGAATTCCTTGATGAAAGCAGCCCATTCCACGATCCGGATCTTTATGCGGATGCCGATCTTGCGGAAATACTGCTGCAGGATGACCGCCACCTTGATGCGCTCGTCGTTGCCCTGGTTGACAAGAACGGTAAATTCAAAGGGCGTCCCGTCCTTCACCAGCACGCCATCCTTGCCCATCGTCCAGCCGGCGGAGGCAAGGAGGTCCATCGCTTTCCGGGGGTCATAGGGATACGGATGGAGTGCGGCGTCGTACGCCCACGTCCCCGGCTTATAGGGGCCGAAGGCCGCCTCCCCCATGCCAAGGAGGGCCCCCTTCACGATGGCGTTCCTGTCGATGGCATAGGAAAGCGCCTGGCGCACCTTTTTGTCCCTGAAAAAGGGATGCTTCAAATTCAGCCCCACATACGTATAGACACCGGCAAGGAACCTGTATTTCTTCCAGGACGCGCTCCACTTGTCCCCTTCTGTCTGCCGGAGGAACTGCATGGGGCTGAGCGAAATATAATCCAGCTTCCCCGCCTTTGCCTCTAAAAACATCGTGGTGCCGTCCGGGATGACACGGTAGATGACCTTGTCTATGTACGGCCTGCCCTTGAAATACATGCCATTGGCGCGCAAGGTTATCTTGCTTCCCGGGCTCCACTCTTCCAGGATATAGGGCCCGGAACTCAAAGGCCGCCTGGAATACCGCGTGGAAGCGATATTTTCCCTTTCAAGGGCGTGCTTTGGCAGTATGGGCTGGAGCCATGTCAGCAGGGACCTCGCATAAGGCGTATCATAGCGCACTTCAAACGAAAGCCTGCCAGTGACCTTAAACTCTTTGATCATGAGGAAATCGGCGGCGTAGGCTGTCGGAGTCTTAGGGTCGATCATGAGCTTGTAGGTGAACTCCACGTCGGCGGCCGTGAGCGGTTCACCATCTTCCCAGAGGATCCCGTCACGGATCTTGAAGCGCATCAGCCTCCCGCCTTCGCCTATCTCATGGGATTCCGCGGCACAGTCAATGATGTTCAAGTCCTTGTCGTATTCCAGCAGCGACGTGTGCAGGAGCCCGGACACTTCGGAAGATGACGCGTCCGATGCCATGTAAGGCAGGAGGTTCGAAGGCTCGCCGATGGTGCCCAGGATGATGCTTCCGCCGGATGCGGGGAGCTCGTCAGCCAGAAGAATATTTTTTTCCGCCATGCCCGGCAGGGCAAGCAAAGAGGCAATGCACAGGAAATAAGCTAAAATACTTTTATATTTCATTGCATTAAACAAAAAAGCAAGAAAAACACCGGCAAATATCCGGACAAAGAGGCACATCTGTTTTTTTCATACGAAAACATTAACATAGTTCACTTCTTTTGAAAACTAGTGTAATGTCCTTAATCGTAGCTGGAAAAATCATATGTTTTTCTGCTTCATGCTGCAAAGGTTTCCATTTCCCTTGCATCCGCATGGAAAATTGAGGTGGCTATGAACAGACGGGAAGAGATCATCGCGCACGGGCTCGCGGAGTCCTTCGTTAAAAATGTGGTGCCTGAATATATCGTTGATTATGGCAGGACCATCGTTGCCGAAGGAAACCTCAGCAAGTTCACGCTGCGTTTTGAAAACGACGCCTGGACCGTCGAAAGTTCCGTGCAGGGAGAGGACTTTCAGGCATACCACCCCGTACTGACGATCAACCTTGCAGAGCAAAAAGTGGATTCCATATGCAATTGCATGGAATCGTTCAATGGACCCTGCCGCCACGCCGCCGCCACCGCGCTCCATTTCATCAATTCGCTGGACATCACCGACGGCAACGCGGCGCCGGCGCCCGTGCAAAGGGAAGACTGGCGTCACAGCTTCAGGCTTTTTTTCAGCGGGGCTCCTGAACCCGAGACGGGAAGGCATTATTTCCTGTTCCGCTTCTTTCCGGAACCGGGACGGCTTTCCGTGGAATTCTTCAGGGCGCGCCAGAACAAGACCGGCATATCATCCGTGCGGCAGGAGATTACCCTCGAGCAGATCCTCCACAATCCCGAATGGTGCGAACATTCCCCCGACCTCCCCGTCGTCTGCCGGCAGATCGCACAGTATCTCGACTATTATGGGCACCGCGTGGAAATCCCCGACGGCCTCCTTTCCTGGTTTTTCTGGACGATACGCAAGGAGGAATACCTTTTCTGGAAGGATACGGACATACCCTGCCATATCGAAAGCTCCTCCATGGCGCTCAAGCTGCGCCCCTCCATGGATGACGAAGGCCTGCGCTTTGACGTCCTCCTCCAGCGCGAAGGAAAAAAACCCTTTTCCATACTGGACGAAGAGCAGGATGAAGGGGCAGATCTCCATGCCCAGGCCCACGAGGGTGCGACATTCCACGGGCAGATGCCCCTGTGGGTATGCTGGAACCAGGGTTTCTACCCCGTGCAGACATGCCTGAGCCACCGCGTCATACAGGCCCTTGTCCACAAAAGCCCCGTCATCCCGCAGGAAGACATCCCTGAGTTTCTCGACAGGGTGTGGACGAAGCTCCCCTCGTCCGAGCTGTATGAGCAGGAAGAATTCCTCAGGATCATGGAGCCGGTCTTTCAACCGGCCACCTACAATCCCAAGCTCTTCCTCGATGAGGAAGGCAGCCTGCTCACGCTCGAAGTGCAGAATGTCTACGAGACCATCCACGGAGAGTTCACGCTGCCCGGTCCCAACCCTGATTTCCAGACCGGCAGCTACGTTTACGAGGGGAAGACCTTTCTCGTGCGCAGGAACCAGGAGGAAGAGAATTCCCTCCTTTCCCAGCTTTCCGATATGCGCTTCCAGCCTAGGAGCAACCGGCTCTGGTTCATGGAGCCGGACGAAGCCATTTCGTTCCTTCTCGATTCGTACCCCACCCTCCTCGAAAACTGGCGCGTTTACGGCGAGGCCACGCTTTCCCGCTACAAGGTGCGCACATCTACGCCCGTTATCAATGCGAGCGTGGAAAGCGACGAAAAAGACAAGTGGTTCACCCTCGACATCTCCGTGGAGTACGAAGGGCAAAACCTGCCGCTGGAACGCATCTGGAAGGCATGGCTCAAAGGCAAGCGCTATGTGCAGCTGAAAGACGGCTCCTATGCCAGCCTCCCGGAATCCTGGCTCGAAAAGCTGTCGCATAAGCTCAAGGTCCTCGGGCTCGACCCCACCCGGCCGCCGAAGCACCAGTTCAAACAGTACGAAGCCCCCATCCTCGACAATATCCTTGAAGACCTGCCCGAGACCTTCGTGGATTCCTTCTGGAGCAAGCTGCGGGACAATATCAGGAACTTCCACGAAGTCACCCAGATCCCCGTGCCCAAAGGGCTCCAGGCATCCCTGCGCCCCTATCAGATCCAGGGCATCTCCTATCTCAATTTCCTCAATGAATACGGATTCGGCGGGATACTCGCCGATGAGATGGGGCTTGGCAAGACCATCCAGACCCTTGCTTTCATCCAGCACATGGTGAACCACGGGGCCCATGGTCCCAACCTCATCGTTGTGCCCACCTCGGTGCTTTCCAACTGGGACAGGGAGGCCTCCAAATTTGTCCCTGGGCTGTCCAGGGTCGTCGTCTATGGCACCAGGCGGGAAGGGCTGTTCAAAAAGATCGCATCCTCCAACCTCGTGCTGACGACCTACGCCCTCCTCAGGCGTGACATGGAGGAACTCGAGCAGTACGAATTCAACTCCATCATCCTTGACGAAGCTCAAAACATCAAGAACCCCAATACGATCACCACACGTTCCGTCAGGCAGATCAAGGCAAAGCTCAGGCTCTGCCTCTCCGGCACCCCCATCGAAAACAACCTGTTCGAACTTTGGAGCCTCTTCGAGTTCCTCATGCCAGGCTTCCTCGGCAGCCAGCACGCTTTCCAGCGCGGCGTCGTCAAGCCTATCAAGGAAGGCGATGCGGAGACCCTCGAATACCTCCGTTCCCGCGTCAAGCCGTTCATCCTGCGCCGCACAAAATCTGAAGTGGTCAAGGACCTCCCGCCCAAGGTGGAAAACGTCATGTACTGCTCTCTCGAGGATGAGCAGGCGGAACTTTACGCCTCCCTTGCCCGGAAACTGCGTGACCAGGTGCTCGCGGACGTCGACAAGAACGGCATGGCGAAAAGCCAGATGTCCATCCTCGACGCCCTTCTCAAGCTGCGCCAGATCTGCTGCCATCCCAAGCTGCTCAAGCTCGATATGCCGGGATTCAATGCCAACATGCCTTCGGGAAAATTCGAGGCTTTTAAAGATATGATCCTGGACATCGTCGAAGAGGGACACAAGGTGCTCGTCTTCTCGCAGTTCGTCCAGATGCTCCAGCAGATACGGGCATGGCTCGAACTTTCCGACATCTCCTACTGCTATCTTGACGGTTCCAGCAAGGACCGCCTTGAACAGGTCGACATGTTCAACAACACGCCGTCCATACGGATCTTCCTCATCTCCCTCAAAGCCGGCGGGACAGGGCTCAATCTGACGAGCGCCGATTATGTCATCCACTACGATCCGTGGTGGAATCCCGCCGTGGAGAGCCAGGCTACTGCCAGGGCGCACCGCATAGGGCAGTCGCATCAGGTATTCTCCTACAAACTCATCTGCCAGAATACTGTCGAAGAAAAGATCCTCAAGCTGCAGGAGATGAAACGCGGTGTCGCAGAAGCCATCATTCCCGGCCAGGATTCCTGGAAATCCCTTACGCGGGAAGACCTGGAAATGCTCTTTGAAGTATAACTTCAACAAAAGAGACTCTCCATGAAAGACTTTCCCCTGTTGCTGAAAGAAGCAAAGCACGCTGTGGTCCTCACGGGCGCAGGCATCTCCACGCTTTCGGGCATCCCCGATTTCAGGAGCGTCGATGGGCTTTACAGGCGCAAAGATATCGATGCAGGCAAGCTTTTCGACCTTGATTATTTTCTCAAAGATCCAACATACTATTACCACCATGCCAAAGACTTTCTCTACGACCTGGACCAGAAAGAACCCAACATCGTGCACACTGTGCTGGCAGACCTGGAAAAGAAAGGCATCATCCATGCCGTGATCACGCAAAACATCGATCTGCTGCATCAGAAGGCAGGATCGCTCAACGTGCTGGAATTGCATGGTTCTCCTCTTGTCCACAGGTGCCTGTCCTGCGGCAGGACATGGAGTTTCGAGGAGATCGCCGGCATCGTGAAGAATGGCGGGGTGCCCATCTGCGACCGCTGCCACGGCATCGTCAAGCCAGATATCGTGTTTTTTGGGGAATCCCTGCCCCAGCACACGCTGGCTGAAGCGGAACGAGAAGCAAGATCTGCCGATCTCATGATCGTCCTGGGCACCAGCCTCACCGTCTATCCTGCCGCGGCGATACCGGAGATCACGCTGCAAAGCGGAGGACGCATCGCCATCATCAACCGCGACCCCACGCACCTTGACCGGTATGCCAGCTTCAGGGGAACCGACCTCAGATCAGTTTTTGAATCATTGCGCGTGGCGCATGGCTGATCCCATAGGCCCTGCCTGCAGGGCAACGCCGGGACATCCTTCACATCCTTTTCGTAAAACAGATGGATCGCATCGTTGGGCGGCATATGGTCAAAACAATATGCCGCAATGATGATATTTTTTAAGGGACTTTCCTGCTCCTGATCTTCTTTTTGATGCTGTTGATGCCCAAAGAGGACAACCTGCGGCATGGACATCGGCAAAAATTGTTCCTATAATGGTCAGGTCAAGCGACGTTTTCCATGTAGCGCCGTTGCCCAGGCTGCGACGCTGCAGTATTTTGTATTAAAATTTTATTGATAACCGATCGATCAAGCTTTTTTGCCGCGGGAACGTTTTCTGGAGAAACAATGACAACCATCACCGATGAACACGCGAAAACAAAAAAAAGCGATGACAATGTCATCGTTGAAAATGTCGAAGAGGTCATAAAAAAATATGACCGGACTTCCAACATGCGCATTTGGGAAGGCTATCCGGGCCTGGCTGTCAGATGTTTTTCCGCTTTCTTTTCCCTCTATTGCATCTATGTGACCCTTTTCAGCACGGCGCTTCCTGAAGTGCGGCTCAATGTATTCATCGCGATGATCATCATCCTGGGTTACCTCAATTACCCCCGCACCAAAAAAGCACAGCGTCCCAACCATATGCCCTGGTACGACATCCTTTTGATGGCGGGCGGTGCGCTGCCCTTCCTCTATTATGCATGGAATGCCCAGTCCATCATCATGCTTTCCATGCGGGTGACGAACCCGCGCTACCAGGGTTACATCTTCATGGTGGGCATGGCCGTCATTGGCGTGCTCTGCCTGATGGAACTCTGCCGGCGCTGCGTGGGCATACCCATCCTGCTCGTCGTCGGATCGCTGCTGGCCTACACCTTCGCCAATGTCCGCTTCGGCAAGGTCGTTTACGACCTTTTCTACAGCACCGGCGGGGGCATCCGCAGCACCCCCATCGAAGTCTGCGCAAAATACATCATCGTCTTCATCATTTTCGGCGCATTCCTCGAACGCACGGGGATATCCGCCTTTTTCATCAACCTGGCCAACTGCATTGCAGGCTCATCATCCGGCGGACCGGCCAAAGTCGCCGTCATCTCCTCATCGCTCTGCGGAATGGTCTCCGGATCCTCGGTGGGCAACACGGTCACCACGGGATCCATCACGATCCCCATGATGAAGCGGACCGGTTACAAGCCGGAATTTGCAGGGGCCGTCGAAGCTGCATCCTCCACAGGCGGCCAGATCATGCCCCCCATCATGGGCGCCGCCGCCTTCCTCATGGCTGAGTACATGGGCGTGCCCTATTCCGAAGTCGCCCTCACGGCCATCCTGCCCGCCGTGCTCTACTTCGCCGGGATCTATATCGCCGTGCATCTGGAAGCGAAAAAACTCGGCCTGCGCGGCATCCCCCGCAGCGAGCTGCCGCGTTTTTCCGCCCTGCTGCCCAAAGTCTACCTCCTCCTCCCCCTCATCCTCCTTGTTGGCCTGGTGTCTGCCAACACCTTCACCATGCAGTTCTCCGCGGCCATTTCCATCGGCGCTGCCATAGCCGTGGGGCTTTTCAATTCCGATGACCGCATCACGCTGCGCAAGATCTTTGAAGCGCTCGAAAGCGGCGGCAAAGGCACGGTCACCGTGGCCGTCGCCTGCGCCATGGCCGGCCTTGTCGCTGGATGCATCACGTCCACAGGGCTCGCGTCCAAACTGGTCACGATGGTGATCAACCTCTCCGGCGGCTACACCATCATAGCTCTTGTGCTGACCATGATATGCTGCATCGTGCTGGGCATGGGCGTCCCCACGACGGCAAACTACTGCATCATGGCTGCGACATGCGCCCCCATCCTCATGTCCGAGGCCATCGGACTGCCCAAGATCTGCGCCCACTTCTTCGTCTTTTATTTTGGCATCGTAGCCGACATCACCCCCCCGGTCGCCCTTGCCGCCTATGCAGGTTCTGCCATTGCCAAAGCGACACCCATGAAGACAGCCTTCAACGCATCCCGCCTCGCCATCGCCGCCTTCATCGTGCCGTACATTTTCGCCTACAATCCGAGCATGCTCTTCGAGAACGTCCATTCCATATTCGACGTGCTGCTCATATGCGGCACCTCGCTCCTCGGAATCTTCGGCGTAGCTTCGGCTCTCAATGGCTATCTGTTCAAGCCCATCAACATCCTTTTGCGCTTCATCCTGATCGCAGCAGGGTTGAGCATGATGCTGCCCGGGCTGACTTCCGACGCCCTGGGGTTTGCGGCCCTGGCTGCCGTCTGCGCCTACCAAAAGCTCTCTGCTTCCAAAACGCCGCTCCATCCCCCCCACTGAACACTTGCCTAAACTCCCTCGCATCCGTATCATCCCACGCAGCATTTCGCAGTGCTGAACACGCAACCAACCGCATGCCCGCCATCAATCGTGATGGACGAACCAGCGGATACAAACCCTGTATAGGAGCCTCCCATGAAAAAATTTACCTGGCTAGCACTTGCCGCTTCCCTGCTCTTTGCTGTTCCAGCCCACGCTGAGGGGCCCATGCCCGGCGGATCCAAGCTGATCTTCACGACTGGCGGCGAACAGGGAACGTACTTTGCCGTTGGCGGGGTCATTGCCGGATCCGTAGGCGAAAAAACAAGCACCAGCGTGGTCGCCATATCTTCCGGTGGCTCCAAGGCCAATATCGAAGCCCTCGAGGCTGGTGATGCCCAGCTCGGCTTTTCCCAGACCGACGTCGCAGACTATGCGTTCAACGGCAAGCGTCTTTTTGAAAAGACAGGCAAGATCACCCAGTTCTCCGCCGTCGCCAACCTGTACATGGAGCAGGTCCAGATAGTCACCCTTAACGACAGCATCAAGACCGTTGCCGACCTCAAGGGCAAGGTCGTTTCCGTTGGCGCTGCCGGTTCCGGCGTGTACTTCAACGCCGTGGACGTGCTCGAAGCCTACGGGCTCGACGTCAACAAGGATATCAAGCCCACGTACCAGTCCTTCGGCGACTCCACGGAAGCCCTGCTGGATGGCAAGATCGACGCCGCCTTCATCGTCGCCGGCGCCCCCACCACGTCTGTCACCTCCCTTGCCACCTCCCGCAAGGTGCGCCTCGTCTCTCTCGACGAAGAGCATATCAATGCGCTCCTGGCCAAGTCCCCCTATTATACCAAGTATGTCGTTGACAAATCGACGTACAACATGGATTCCGATGCGCAGACCGTTGCGGTGGGCGCTCTCATCATCGCCGACAACAAGGCCTCCGAAGCAGACATCTATAACTTCCTGTACGGGATCTTCGACAACCTCCCCACCCTTCAGTCCGCGCATGCGAAAGCCAAAGAATTCGACCTTAAATTCGCCGCTTCTTTCGGCTCCTTCCCCTATCATCCCGGTGCGGTCAAATACTTTGCCGAAAAGGGCATCAAGGCAGGCGGCAAATAATCCTGCGCCTTCCCATTGCTGAACTTCAGGGCGGCCAGGCCTTATGCCTTGCCGCCCTTCTTTTTAACAGAAGCCCCCTTACCGCAGGGGCAATGCGTTACCGCTGGCTATGGCCGGAACGATATGCAGGCATCCCTGGACCAGCCACCCAATAATGCATCACGGGATCTTTCTGCTTGCACAAGCCAAAAAGCAAATTTTGATGTCTTCCTGCCGATGAACGGCACAGCATCATTGCTGGAAAAACGATCTCATCGGCTTCTTCCCCGGAGAAGAAGACAACATGATGGGGAGCTTCGCAGGCTGCATCAAAGCCGTGAGGGCAAGCTGTGCAAGCTTCGGCCGCCTGCCCTGCGCCAGTTCAGCGGTGACAGTGCCGGGAAAATGCAGCTGCTCCTGCAGGATACGGGATGCATCACGCATGGCATCAGGTTCCGCCCCTTCCTCCAATTCCCCTGCCCGGGGATCCAAAGCCTCGAGAAAGGCAAGAGGTTCCATCCCAGCCTTCCTGGCTGCGATCTCCAGGGCAAGTGCGCATAGCCCAGAATCCTCAAAAGTCATTTTTGCGCGTTCCATGCGCATTTCTGCGAGCCGCTTAAAAAAAACCTGCTGCCTGTCTTGCGATAAGGCGCTTGAGAACAGGACATGCATATCGCCGGAAAACGAGGCGGAAAGATCCAGCTTTCCCAGCCCGTGCAGCAGTGCTTCCAGAGAAGTGACGCATCCGCTGCCGGTAAAGGCCCCCGTGAAGCGCAGGTCGCATTTAATGCCGCCCGCGGCATGCCGCTCCACACTGTCCGCATACTGCGGCAATGCTTCTGTGGGGATATGGAGCTCTTTCAATGCCAGGTCGATGCCTGTGCCTGCCTCTGCGGGACCGACCTTCATGGAGAATCCCGCCAGCGTGGCGGCATGGCCGCTGTCTTTTGCCAGCAACCTGCACGTATCCAGGCGCAATGTGGTGGCGGCGGGACGGGCCAACGGCTGCTCTCCTGCCTGCGCTGCGCAGGCGGCGAGCAGCTTCTCAAGGTCAAAGCCATGCATCTGTCCGAGAGAGGAAGGGGCCGGAGGCGTGAATCCAAGAAGATCCAGCCTGCCTGCCGAAAAATGCCAGCCTGCGCCTTCACATGAGGGGGACTCCAGCAAAACATCCAGAGGACGGACGTTTTCTCCATTTTGCGGTGGTGTGATGCCCGAGGGAAGGACCACCCTGTCCACCATCACCTGAAAAGCATCCTTGTTCCGGGAATCTTCCTGCCTGACCCGTAATCTGCTGGCCTGGACGCGGTCGATGCCGCAACGGTAAAGCTCTTCAAAAAAACGCCCGTCTGTTCCTCCGCGAGCATAGCGGTCCAGCAGTATGCCCAGCCTCTGCCGCCATCCCGAAAGCTCCAGTGATCCCAGGCTGATCTCCGTCCTGGCATAGTTTTCATGCCTGGATTCCGTTATCCCCGTAGCCACGATGCTTTCTGCCACCGCTGGCAGATGTGCCGGATCATACTCCGGCATTTTGGGCAGGACAAAAAGGATTTTGCGGTTGAAGCCGTTGATCTCGATATGGTCTATCGTTCCCTTGCGCTGCACTTTATCATCGGGGATCTCATACTGGAGCCCTTCGAGCACAAGATTCTTGCTGAAAAAAGAAAACTTCACTTCACGGGCTGTTGCGGGAATGCATGTGAGGGCAGCTGTCACGGCATCTTCGGTATAGCTGTCTAGGATGCGGATCCCCATGTAGCCCGATACAGAAGCCCAGAAAAGAAATCCGGCAAGGACATATTTTTTGTTCATGCGGACACCAGCGCCTACGACTCGATATGAAGCAGTTCCCTGATGATCGATTCCCTGAAGCCGACCACGTATTTTCCGTTGGGCAGGACCAGTGTGGGGAAGGAACCGCGGGGATTGAAGCGCCTTAAAGCTTCCATGAGGCTTCTGCGGGCAGGGTCAGCAAAATCATCGACATAAACCAGCGTATGAACGACGCCGTTGTCTTCCAGGAACTTCTTGAGATGGACGCAATGGCGGCATGTATGGAGCGTGTACATCACCGGGATACTGCAATCGCAGGGTGAAATGCCGTCCTTGTACTCCTGTTCGCGTCCTTGCGGTATGCCGGACGCAGGCATGTCAGTCGTCGCATCCATATCGTTACCCTTCATTTTTGAAAGAAGAAAAATGCCCGCCACAACAAAAACGAGTATGCTCAATCCGATGATCATGGGCAGCACCAGAACAACATCAGCAGGATCAAAAAGAGAGGGTGGCCGGTCCAGACCAGGCATCATCCAAATCTGGAGACGTTCGTAATGACGACCATATCCACGGGGACGGCTTCATGCTCCCCCTGAGGCTTTACCTTCAGCTTGCCTATCTTATCGACCACATCCATGCCATCCTCGACCTTGCCAAACACGCAATAGCCATATCCTTCCTCGGTATCGTCGGAATGATCAAGCTCTTCGTTGTCCACAAGGTTGATGAAAAACTGTGCGGCAGCGGAATGCGGATCAGACGTGCGTGCCATGGCGATAGTGCCGCGCTTATTGGAAAGTCCGTTGCCGGCTTCGTTGCGGACAGGAGCATGCGTCGGCTTGACATCCATGCGGACGCCAAGCCCTCCTCCTTGTATCATAAAGTCTTTGATGACCCTGTGAAAAATAGTGTTGCTGTAAAAGCCTTCGTCGACATAGCGCAGGAAATTGGCAACGGTCTCAGGAGCCTTGTCTTCAAAAAGCTCGATGAGCATGTCGCCGCTGGACGTTTCCATAAGGACAAGGGGATTGCTCATAACTGTATTCTCCAGGCTGTTTTTTTTTCTTGTGAACTGAAAATCTGCAAATGGCAAGCAAAGACCTTGCCGCTATCCCTCAAAAGCTGTGAAAGCACGATCAGCCCTATGCCTCACGGCTCGAGGATGCCCCTGCCCTCGGTGGCATTGACGAATCCCACCCTGAATGATCCCTCTTCTTCAGCGGGTATGTCCAGGACCATAGTCACCGTCGAACCATACTGCTGGTCTGCGACTTTGCCCTGTGCTCGCTGGACAAGGCGGAGGACACTGTTGACGCAGCCATAGTCAAACATGGCAGTTGTCCTGATGAAACGTCTGCGTACGACAGGATGGACAAGCGCAAGCGCGCTTTTAACACCGTTTTGATACGCACGCGAAAGCCCGCCCGTGCCCAGTTTTATCCCGCCGAAATAGCGCACCGTAACGGCGGCTATCTCTCCCAATCCGCCATGCAGGAGCTGATTAAGCATGGGGCGTCCTGCCGTCCCATGGGGTTCTCCATCATCGCTCTGCCCGATATCCGCCGTATCTCCCGGTCCGCCTGCCACATACGCCCAGCAATGATGGGTCGCATCGGGGAATGCCGTCCTTGCCGCCTCCACGAAGCGCAGTGCTTTCTGCCTCGTATCCACATGGGCAAGGAGCGTGATAAAGCGGCTCCGCTTTATCACCTCTTCGTAGCAGACAGCGTATTCCTCAAGGGAAAACCCTGTTGTTCCCTCTTCGAACATGGGGAGGTCGGGAACTGTGAACAGTGCTTCCATGGAAACCTGGGCTCCTGCGGCGGTCGGATGAGAATTGTTCTTTACAAGTGTTGAAATGTGTTTTAAATGATAAATATTCCTAGTTGGAACAACCTATCCCATGTTTTATCGCACAAGGAGTCACTATGAGCAAGACCTATGACAACCTGATGGAGGCTTTTGCCGGGGAATCCCAGGCGAACCGCAAATACCTCGCTTTTGCAGCACAGGCTGACAAGGAAGGATGCACGCAAGCTGCAAAGCTTTTCCGTGCTGCAGCCGAAGCTGAGACCATCCACGCGCTCAGGCATTTCAGCAACTCCAAAAATGTCAAAAGCACAGCGGAAAATCTTCAGGCAGCCATTGCCGGTGAAGTCCATGAAAACCTGAACATGTATCCCGGCATGATCGCCGACGCGGAAAACGAAGGCGAGAAGGGTATCGCCAGATACCTCGACATGGTCTGCAAGGTGGAAGGCATCCATGCGGAACTTTACAAGGATGTCGCCGCTGCCCCCTCTGCCGCTGGCGAAGACTATTATGTCTGCCCTGTCTGCGGCTTTATCAGCAAGGGCGCTTTCAGCGGCAAATGCCCTGTCTGCGGCGCTCCCGGTGAAAAATTCTACACTGTTAAATGATCGGTGACGATGTGAAGTTGCGGGCCGCAAAGTATGCTTTGCGGCCCGTATCGTGCTTATGAGGACCCTTTGCGGGCTTGCTTTGAGCTGCGCGCCCCTGCGGCAGGCACGTTGCTCAAACGGAAAGCAGGAATCAGGGAGCCAGCATGGACGCCAGTATCATCATGGCTGCGGCATGGTTTTGCGGAGCTTTTATCAACGGGCTCACGGGCATGGGGGGGATGCTCATAGCCCTGCCTCTCATCACGCTTTTCGTCACCTCAAAGTCCGCCATCGTCATCAGCCTTTTCCCGGGGCTGATCTCCGGCCTCCTCACCCTCTTCCTCTTCTGGAAATACATAGACATCAAAGAGGTGCTTGGATTCTGGGCGACGGCACTGCCCGGGATCCTTATCGGAGTGCAAACTCTTAAAATCGTGGATATCGAGATCCTTCAGATCCTGCTGGCGCTCATCATCACGACCCACATCATCGTCCAGATCATCCAGGACTGGCTTGGCACCTGCATGGCTCCCAGGCAGGTCATGAAATATGTCCTTGGACTCGCAGCAGGGTTTTTCAGCGGCGCCATCGGCATCAATGGTCCGATAATGGCCATCTACACCTCGCTGATGTGCATGGACGAGAACAAATCGCGGGGGTTCTTCACCAGCGCTGTCCCCTCAGGCTTCATCAACATAAGCCTGGTGGCTTACAACGGCATGGTCACCCCGGAAGTCCTGCATACGGAATTGTACGTCCTGCCAGCTGCGGTAGCGGGCTTCCTCCTTGCCCGGCCGATATCCCGGCGTATCGACCGCAAACGCTTCCATATCGCCATGCTGCTCCTGCTCAGTTTTGCCGCTGCGTCACTCTTCATACGCACCATGCCTTACATCACCGCCCACGTTTTCCATGGGTAGGGAGGACATCCTGACTGCCCTTTGCCCTACGGCTTAAAACCTTTTGAAGCATCCTGGACAAAACGCTCGTACCGGCTGCGCGTGCGTTCAGGATATGTTATCAGCATGGTGACAACGGCGGAATCGGTGTAATAGCTTTTTTCGTAGTAGATCGCATCGTCTTTCACGCCGGAAACGACATACCATTTCCCTGCGGCACTGACTTTTTCGTATTGTGCGCCGCGTCCAGCTGCACGCTTGAAAAAATCTTCCAGGGTGAGCCCAAAGACATCCTGCTCCAACGATCCCCAGGCACGGAGTTCAAGTCCGTTGCCATCCCTCACGGTTATGCCGTCGCCGTTTTCAGATTCAAAGGCGCTGTATCTGCCAGGCGTCAGGCATAGGCTGAACCCATAGCGGCCATTATGATAAAAAGGCTGTTCCGCATCGAGGTCCAGTTCACCGGCAACAGCATGGCATGCCCAAAAAAGCAGGGAAAGGACTGACAAAAAAACACGCATGCCCACCCCCTTTGCGCAGATCTCAACGGCATGGAAGGCGTGAAAAAACGTTATGTTCCGGATCATGCGGTCCCAGGTGGTCACTGGGGCTGGTCATCTTCCGAAGGATCTTCCTTTTCCTCCGCCTCGTTATCACCACCGCCCAGCAGCTGCGCCATTTTTTCATCGACCTTCCTGTTCACGCTGTCATCCACATGCATGGAAACGGCCACAAACGCTGCGGTCACTGCCGCGATATCGTCCAGTAAGCCGGCACCCGGGATAAAATCAGGCACAAGGTCAAACGGACAGATGACATACCCCAGTGCGCCTATGATGATCGCTTTCGCTTTTGCAGGCACGCCAGGATCTTGCAGCACATAGTACATCTGCAATATTTTTCTGGTCGCTTCCTCCCCTATGGGGCCTGAAAAACGCAAAACCTTCTGAAAGAGTTTTTTTGCATCGAAAAATTTGCTGAACTTCTGAAGAGTCGCTTCTAATTCTTCTCGGGAATCGAACATGGCAAGGGTCCTCCCTGGGATATGTCTGCACAGATTTTACGCCAACAGAGACTGGAAATGCAAGTTTTCCGCCCGGCAAAAAGCGGCAAAACATGCTTTTTCTCTCCCATGGCATATGCTTTGCTCCATGAAACCGTGCGGATCAGCACAATTCCCTTGATTTTTCTTTTGCTTTTAAGTAGCACCTTGATATCAAATGATGGGAGATGCTGCATCAGCTTTCATGGAGCCCCGATGAGATATGCTTTTTTCATTCTAGCGCTCGCGGTCTTTCTCTGGACACTGCCTGCACAGGCTGACGAATTCGAATCTTCCCGGCAGGAGCATGGGGCATGGTATTCCTGCCTCTACGCAAGTGGCCAGGAACACAGTTCAAGGCTGGCGACCAGGCGCACCTCGCCTGATGCATCCCTGGTCATCGATCTTTATGCTGGCGGAAAAGACCCCATAGGCATACGACTCTATACGCCTCTTGATCCACAGGCGCTTCAGCTGGATGGACGGACAAACCACGGCAGCATCGACCTTGATGGGAAGGAATGGGGCAAAGCCAGCTTCGCCGTCTATGCTTTTCCAGCTTCGGAATGCGCGTATGTGTATCCGCAAAACGATTTCCTGGAAGATGCATGCCACGCCACGGAATGCACCATCCATATCATCAATGAATTCGGTGTGAAACGCAGCCTGACATTCTCACTCAAAGGCTTCTCCGAAGCCAAGCGCAGAAGTGAAACGCTGCTCAGGGAGATCCGCTGACTGACCGCGCGTTTTTTCCATACCCCACAAAAGTTGCACACTACGCAAGGAGGATGCATGCACATCATCCTGTCACTGCCCGAACTTGCTGAACAAGGTCTTTGCGCAGATCAGATGGCCCTGGACACAGAAGATGATTTCATCATCGGCTGCAGCAGATGCGTCGGTGAAACGCCCCAGGGGTTCCATTTCCGCCCGACATTCAGCTGTTTCGCCCTTTCCGGGAAGCAGGAGGAATGCGGAGAGATCTTCTGCATGAATCCGGCCTGCACGGCCCGATTGAAATACATCCTGCGCAAAGGCTGAACGCCTTTGCATGCTTGACCACCTTCCATGCGGCCCTATGCAGACCTGCCGCAGACAGGCATATTCAGATCGATATACTTTTTTTCCAGCTTGCCGGGGCCGGCATAAAGAGAAAGGCGCCGTATGTCAGACTCCGGCTGGACTTCGAGCCAGATACGCACTTTCTCGGCAAGCCTTTTTATCTCGCGCATGGGCAGCAACCCGGACAACGGGCAGGGAGCGTACAGGAAAAGCTTCCGGTTTATGAGCACAAAGGGGAAAATGTTGCATGCAACGGGGCGGGACGGGCGCGGCAGGACGCATCCTTTATCGCCAAGCGCCTTGCATCCCCTGTGATCAAGAACGGCTGTCTGCTTGTCCGCCATATAGAATACATCTTCTTCGTTCCCGCGGATCTGCCTGTCCAAAAGCTTCATGGGGAATGCCCCGTCGCCCTCAGGCTGCGGACCGCAGCACAACAGGCAGTCCCTGCAATACTCATTCGTCAGTACGCCGGACTGCACGTCGACTTTTCTGGTTTTTTTAAAAAGAGTCTTCCACTTTTTCCTCATGGTCACGGAAAGTTCTTCAAAAGCCGATCCGTTTCCCGGGGCGTTGCGGGCGCAGGCGTCCTTTTGTGCTTCATGGCAAGACGGAGAAGATCGCAACGCCGTGGAAAACCATTTCCTGGCCAGTTCTCCATCCTTTGCAACGCCTATGCCATGCTCGAGCATGAAGCTCAGGCGATGGCAGGCGGGCAGATACCCCTGGTCAGCTGCCCGTCCGCACCATTTGAAGGCTTCAGCGGGATCTTTTTCAACGTTCCTGCCAAACAGGTACATGACGGAAAGATTATACTGCGCGGCAGGAAGACCTTTTTCCGCCGCAGCGCGGAAATAGGACGCACACATGGCAGGATCGCCACCGGCTATCCTCCCCTCATGAAGCATGCATCCCAAATTGTTCAAGGCTCCAGGGTGGCCTTGTTCTGCAGCCTGGCGGTACCATGAAGCCGCTTTCATGTCGTTTCTGTCGACACCGCGGCCGTTCTCGTACATGATGCCCAGAGAAAACTGCGCTTCGGCAAAGCCCTGGTCCGCAGATTTCCTGTACCAGTTGTAGGCGCGTGCAAGATCCTGCGCCACGCCGTTGCCATAATAAAATGTTTCGGCGATGCAAAACTGCTGCCCAGACCGATCAGCGGGAAAACAGCGCCGCCCGCAGCCTGATTCCGGCATTGCCGGCATGGATCCTGTTTTCAAGAGCATCAACCTCCATCCAGGGTCGCCTGCGGCGGCGACAGATGCAGTCAGCATATGCAATGGACGGAGCCCTGCCCTGTGCTGCTGCCATCTCCTGCCTGCCCGTGCCTTTCCGTCGAACAGATGGTTTCGACCGAGTTAACGCTTGGATCTCAACGCCTTTTTGGGGATCCCTGCAGCATGTCGTCCATCTGGCGCCGGAGATCGCCCAGATGGGCTTTGGATTGCTTCAGCGATCTGTCGTTCTTTGCGCTGGCGCGCAATTTTGCAAATGCATCCTCACGCTCAGCATCATTGCGCGGCCGGGGAAGCTCGGGCAGCGGCTGGCTTGGCGGCACGGCGGATTCATAAACGACTCCTTCGCGGATGATCTCCTCGTCGCTGATGACGGGAACGTTTCCTCCGGATTTCCATGCGGATCCCGGGTGGGCAGGCAGCTCAGGCTCTGCCCGCTCTCCTCCGCAGCCATGCAAGCCAAGCGCGCCTGCTGCGGCCAGGCATAAAAAAAAACGTTCCAACCGGGAGTGATTCATGATCATTCTTTGCCCGCCTATGCCCTGATTGCTGAATGACGCCCCTATCCTAAATCAACTTTGCCAGGCTGTCGATACAAATGCTCGCGCTGCCGCATGCGGCCTTTGCCTGCCCCGTGCCGGCAGCATGGCAATAATGAGTAGATTTTTCCATGGGAAGGCGTTAAAAAACAGCATCCCACGAAGGAGGATCGCCCCTTTATGCCCAGGTTCGCCATGGCCAGCGACTGTGATGAAACGCTCTACTTCCGCAGGCGCATCCCGGCCATCCTTTCCCAGGATATCGATGCCGTACGGGATCTCCGTGCTGCCGGCGGTCTGTTTGGGATATGCACCGGCCGCCCTTATCATGGCGTGCTCGATGCCATTGGCGGGCAGCTGCGTTTCGATTTCCACATATGCACCAGCGGAGCGCATATCCTGGACGGCAATGGAGAAACACTTTGCGAGCACAAGCTCGAGCGCAGCACTGCGGCCAGGCTCTGGCAGCTGGGCAAGACGATGCCCTTCATGGTCGTGCAGGCAAACGGGCGCCTCTATTCTCCGCGCCCGACATCTTCCTTTCAGATCTTTGTCCGTGAGTTCGAGGAGATCCCGGGAGACTGCTTCCTTGGCGTTTCCTTTTATGTCGAAACCCAGGAGCAAGCTGCGGAAATGGCTGCCATGATAAACAGCACTTGGTCCGGCAGCGTGAGCGCCTTCTACAACAGCATATGCCTGGATATCGTTTCGCACAGCGTGTCCAAAGGCAAGGCCCTGCTTGACGTCAAGCACCGCCTGGGCATCGGCTGCATGGCGGCGATAGGGGACTCCTTCAACGACCTGCCCATGCTCCGCGCAGCGGATATCTCATTCACCTTCCCCTATGCGCCCGAAGAACTCCGCAAGACGGCTTCGCATATCGTGCCTTCGGTCGCAGCAGCCCTCAAGATAATGGAAGGCAGCATCGATGACTGATGAACATGAAGCCAGCCGGCAATCGGAACAGAGGCTCGCGCCAGGAGACGTCGTCCGCCACTTTAAAAGGGAGACCATAGTCGACCCGGGGACCCGGTATCTCTACAGGATCCTGCATTTCGCCATCCATTCCGAAAGCGGCGAACCATATGTCGTTTACAAGGCCCTTTACGGCGAGTGCCTGGTCTACGTACGCCCTATGTCCATGTTCATGAGCGAAGTAGACCACGAAAAATATCCCGGGATCCGCCAGCACTGGCGCTTTGAATTGGCTGGCTCCGGCGAACTGCCGCCAGGCTGACATTTCCCACTCTGCCGGTCTCCCTTCTGCCGCAAGCATCCTTCGCAAAACGCACACCTGCCATGCTATCCAGCTTCAAGCGCCCTGACGCCCTTTCCTGCCTCGTCTATCTCATTGCCTTTCTCGGGGCCATGGGCAATCCCATCGTGCTCCCCACGCTTCCGTTCCTCATGGATGCATTCCACCTTACGCCCATGCAGCTCGGGATGATGATCTCCGTATATGCCCTGCCCGGAGCCATCCTCCTGCCGTTTTACGGCATGCTCAGCGACATGCTCGGGCGCAAGACGTTTCTTGTATCCAGCCTTCTTTTGTGTGTGATCGGCTCCTTGTTGTGCGCCTCCGCACAGGATTTTTCCATGCTTCTGATCGGACGGGCGCTTCAGGGGCTCTCCATAACGCCGCTGGACGCCATGTGCTTCACGCTTGCCACGGACTTGTTTGAAGGGAAATGGCGCATAGCCATGGTGGAACGCTGCACGACGGTGCAGTTTTTCAGTGTCACTGCCGTGCCTTTGGCGCTTTCCGTCACCATCCCCTTGTGCGGATGGCGTTCCGCCTTTGTATTCGCCGCTGTCCTCGGCGCCTCTGCCTTTCTCATGAGCCTTCCCGTAAAGATGCCCTACCATCCGGCCCGGTCACAAAAGATCTCCCTGTTCCTTGCGGGCGTCGTCCGCGTCCTCTTCAGCAGGACGATCATCGGGCTGTTTGCCGTGCGCATCCTTGTGGCCATCATCATATTCGGCGTCATGTATCCGCATCTTTCCCTGCTCGTGGTGCAGAAGCTCTCCTTCCCACCCGAGACGGTCGGACCCATGTTCTCGCTTTATGCCTTTGGCATGTTCCTCGGGTCGCTCGCATTGCCGCGGATGGCCCGGCGCCTGCCGGAAAGCCTGCTCGGCATCCTTGGCGGCGCCATGCTGCTGTGTGCAGTCGCGCTGCTGGCATCGGCATCTTCGCTTGCCGCCATCGGAACGGGCCTCCTTTGCATAGGCGCCGGTTCCGGCATCCTTATCACACAGGATACGGCGCATGTTTCCATGGCGGCAACGCCTGAAACACACGGGACGACCATGTCTGCCTACAGCACCATCTTCAGGCTTGGACAATCCATAGCGCCAGGAATGATGGGATGCATCTATGCCGCAGGCGGCTTTTCCGGTCTTTTTACATCCGCTGCAGTGCTCGCCGTTGTCACCGGGATCGTTTCCAGCCTGGCCTTTTGCCATGCAAGCAGGCAGGAAGCCCTCCATTGAATGCATCCCAGGCATGGAAGGAACGCCGGATGCTGCCGTCCCGCGGCGTTATTGAGCAAAATGCTTCAGGAACTCCGGAGGAAAGGGGGCTGGCCTTTTTCTGCCAAGGTCGTAATAGCAGCCTTTTTGCCAGCCTTCACAGCAGCATGCTCCTTGGTCTGAGATCTCAAACCGCATCTTCCACAGGGTACGCCCTACTTCTTCCATCCAAACTTTTCCCAGAGGCTCTGATCCCAGCGTCAACGGGCACAAATGCCTGATGTGCGTTTCGTATAAGATCAGGCTCTTGCCGCAAGCCAGCATGTCTTTGAGGGGGAAGACCCCGTCAAGCAGCCTCTCGCGCAGATCTTCGAACCAGCGCAGGTAAACGAGGTTGTTGACGATGCCCATGAAATCCGTGTCATAAGGGCGCACGCAGAACCGAAGTTCAGCCTGCGCAGGCAATGATGCCGAAAACGGAGCCTGTCCCACTCTGCCTCCATGCCGTATGAAACGCGGCCGCTGAAAAACACGCCCTGGAAATCAGGGGGCGGACCCGGGGAAAATGCTGCCGCATGCCCGCGGAAGCAGCAGTTCACCGCCGGTAATGGCAGCCCAGGCTGTGCTTGTTGCGCAAGGCAGACTGCGTGATGAGGTAGGCTGTCTGGCAGCCATGGTACAAATGCACAAGGGGCTGGGAAAGCGGCGTGTAGCGGTAAAAGTCATGCAGATGGCTGGAAAGGTCGCGCAATTCGGCAAACGCGCGGCGCAGGCGGCTCTCCTTCCTGACGATGCCGACATAATTCCACATGATGTTGCGGATGGTCGCCCAATCCTGTGCGATGAGGGCCGGGTCGTCGTTATGTTCGTCACCCGTCTTCCGCCATTCGGGGATCTCTGCAAAAACGCCCTTGTCGAGCGGTTCGTCCTGGATGCGCCGTGCGGCGTCAAGGGCTGCCGATGCTCCCCAGAGCAAAGCTTCCAAGAGGGACGTGCTGGCAAGCCTGTTGGCACCGTGTATCCCCGTGCAGCTGCACTCTCCCACGGCATAAAGCCGGTCCAGCGTCGTCCTTCCCCGCAGATCCACCAGTATGCCCCCGCAAAAATAATGCTCCACGGGCACGATGGGCAGCGGCTGCCGGCGCATGTCGATGCCCATCTTCATGCAGCTTTCGAACACCGTGGGGAACCGCCGGGTCACATCACAATCCAGGCCGGTGCAGTCGAGCAGCATGTGATCCTCACCGGATTCCAGCATCTCCGTGACGATGGCCTGGGAAACGATGTCCCGCGGAGCCAGGTCGCCACGCGCATCATAGCGGGAAACGAACCGTTCTCCCCTGGGATTGATCACATGCGCTCCCTCGCCGCGCAGCGCCTCGGTGAGCAGCGGGATCTGCTGCTGATGGTTGAAAAGCCCCGTCGGATGGAACTGGACGAATTCCATGTTCGCAAGGCGGACACCTGCCCTGTAGGCCATGCTGATCCCCGATCCCGTGGCCCAGGGATTGTTGGTGGAATACAGGTACACCTGTCCTACGCCACCAGTGGCAAGGATGGTATGCTCGGCGAGATGCAGCTCCACATCGTGCGTTGCAGCGTTGTACGCATAGACGCCGACGCAATGATTGGCAAGCTGGTAATGATAGGAAAGCGCCTGGGCATGGTGCACTGTCGTCACAAGATCGATCGCGGAACGATCCGGCATTACCGTGATGTTCGGATGCTTCTCCACGGCCCTGTGCATGTATTCGATGATGGTCTTTCCCGTATAGTCGGCGCAATGGGCTATGCGGGGAACGGCATGCCCTCCCTCAAGCGTCATGTCCAGCCCGCCGCTGGCATTTTTATCGAAAGGCACGCCCAGCTTGTCCAGAAGGATCTTCTGCACGGCAACGCAGCCCTTTTGCGCGAGGAATTCCACGGCTTCGGGAGAATTATAGTCATGGCCTGCCACGAACATATCGTGCTGGAGAGACTTCTGGTCCTCAGGGTCATGCGAAAAGACGATGCCTCCCTGTGCCATGGCGGAATTGCCCCCGTCCAGCCCCTTGGAGGGCACGAGCATATGGACATCACATCCTTTGTCGGCAAGCGTGAGGGCTGCGGAGCAGCCCGCAATGCCTGAGCCTATGACGAGGACCTGGGATTCGTTGCGGAGCGCATTCATGCAGTGCCTTTGCGGTATCACCGCGAATAAGAAATGAAGCTACGGACGGCGTTCCATGCGCATGCTGAAATCCGCAGAAGGTGCGGAATGCGTCAGGCGGCCTACCGATATGAAATCTGCCGGCCTTTCCGTACAGGCCAGCGCAAGTTCCCTGATGTTTCCGAGCGAGACTCCCCCGCTTATCTCGGCCTCGATGCCGGCCGGAATGAGAGGCAGCGCATCCCTGAGCTCCGCGCAACCCATGTTGTCCAGCAGGATGCGCGCCGGACGGCAGGCTACGGCTTCGCGCACTTCCGCGACGCCCCTGCATTCGACTTCAATGGGCGGGCAAGGATGGAAATGCTCGCGCAGGGAGGCGACGGCCCGCGTTATGGAGCCTGCCGCGTCGATGTGGTTGTCCTTGACCATGAGCATTTCCCAGAGGTTCATGCGGTGGTTGACGCCCCCGGCGACGCGCACTGCGTATTTTTCAAGGTGCCGGAATCCCGGAAGCGTCTTGCGGGTGTCCAGCAATCTGACACCCGTCCCCTCGAGCTCGTGCAGATACTGCCGGGTGAGGTTCCCCACACCGGAAAGATGCGTCATGAGATTGAGGATGATGCGCTCCACCTTCAACAGCTGCATGGTATGCCCGCTCAACCTGGCGACAATAGTGCCGCTGGGGACCACGGAGCCTTCCTCTGCCTCTGCCGTCCAGCAGCCGGGGGGCATCCCGGCGACAGACAGCACAAGATCTATCAGGGGAAGGCCGATGACCAGGGTCTCCTGCTTGGCAACGATATGCGCCGAAGCCTGCTCTCCGGCGGGAAAGATCCCGAGGCTGGTGAGGTCCGGACCGTCTTCTTCGAGGGCCATGCGCACAAGTTCCGCGGCAAGGGCGCACCCTTCTTCGGAAAGGATGGCGCTGACGCCCTGCGGTATCTTGAACGGGGGGTCTGCGTGCAGCAGGGGATACGGAAGGTCGCCCACTTTGAAACTTGCCCCTGAAAGGATGGCGTGGTAATCAAAAAACACTTCGGACATGAACAGCCTCTTGAGTGCTTGCTGGATTTTCCGCGGTGCGTATATGGAGAATCAGGCTATGCCAACTCGCGCTTTTCGTCAAGAAAGCGCTGGAGAATGTAATGACTAACATCATCCAACCAGGAAACACGGAAGATCCCGGCCACGGCGATCCGCGGCTGGACCTGCCGGGCGGCAGTTCACCGCAGGCTGCATCCGTTGGAAGCAGCGTTCCCTCCCCTGCAGACGAGGACGGCAGCGCTCCCGCGGCTTTTTTTGCCGACAGCGATGGGCATGAAAGCGCGGGATCAGTTCCTGATGACACCGCCGCTGAAGAAACAGCCTTTGCCTGGTCTCAGGAAGATGCCCCTTCCGAAGAAGCTCCCGGCGCCCCCGTACCGGAAAGGCGCCTCCTGGCCCAATGCGGGAGCGACATCCAGGATGAGGACTTCGTCCACCCCGCTGACCGCGCTGAACACCTGGAGCAGCTGCCGCTGGACAAGCAGCTTTGCGTGCTCACGCATCTGCCTGCCGAAGAAGCAGCCGACGCGCTCGCTGAACTGGATGAGGAAGACGCCAGCGACCTTCTGGAAAACATGGATGCCGATGACGCCGCCCGCCTTCTCTCCGAGATGGACACCGACGACGCCGTGGACATCCTGGACGAAGTGGAGCCCGACCACCGCGAAATGCTGCTCAACAATCTTCCCGTCGATGACGCGGAAGAACTGCGCATGCTCCTGCGCTTCGATCCGGACACCGCCGCCGGCGTGATGAACACCGACATCATCACCGTCCCGGAGCATTCCACCGTCGACGAGGCCATCCAGATCATACGCACCGAGCTTGAAGAGAAGGAGATGCCCTACTACGTCTATGTGGTGGACGAGAAGGACACTCTGAAGGGGGTCATTTCCCTGCGGGAGCTGATGCTCGCCAAAAAAGGGACCCTCATATCGGAGATGATCGCCAAGCGCGAGGTCTTCTCCGTCGATTTCGACACGGACAAGTCTGAAGTGGCCAGGCTGCTGGGGCACTATAACTTCATCTGCCTGCCCGTCGTGGACCGCGACAGGCACCTCATGGGCGTCGTCACCCATGACGATGTCCTCGACATCATCCAGGAAGACGCCAGCGCTGACATGCTCGGCATGGTGGGTGCCGGCCAGGATGAAGATGTGGACACCCCCTGGCAGCGCTCCGTCGCCCTGCGGCTGCCCTGGCTTGCGATCAACATGTGCACATCCGCCATGTCGGCATTCATCGTTTCACTGTTCGAAGGCTCCATCGCGCAGATGGCATTGCTCGCCGTGCTCATGCCCATGGTGGCTAACCAGGCAGGCAACACGGGCCAGCAGGCGCTGGCCGTGATGATCCGCCAGCTCGCCATGGAAAGCTTCGACGCCAAGCGCTCATGGGGCGCCGTGGCCCGGGAATGCAAGATAGGACTGGGCACCGGCCTGGTCATGGCGCTCCTGGCCTTTGCCGGCGTCTACTGCATAAGCGAAGGGCACAATACCATGCTTGCCGCCGTCATGGCCACGGCGCTCATGCTGGATATGCTTCTCGGCGCCGTTGCAGGAGGGGCCATCCCGCTCGTGCTGCGCTGGCTGGGCAGGGATCCTGCCCAGGCTTCCAGCATCTTTTTGACGGCCCTCACCGATTCCGGAGGCTTCTTCATCTTCCTCGGGCTTGCCACTGCCATGCTCCTCTGATGGCTGCAGCATCAGCCGTAGAAAAACATCTCTCCCGCAAACGTGATGTCGATGTCCTGGGTGATGTGGTCGGCGATGCGGCAATAGCCGAAATTCAGCCATTCATCCAGCACGTTGAGCGTTTCTTCACGGCTGAACCCCGCCTCCTCCGCTTCGGCCAGTATGCGTGGGAACGCGCCCCTGGGCAGTGGCCGCGGGGCGGAGCGCACTGTTTTTTTCATCCAGTCTGCCGCGTCTTCTGCGCGGACTGTCTTCTTCCGTTTGCGCCGCATAGAGCTACCCGGCGAGCCATAGCTTCATGGCTTCGATCTGCCGGGCAACGGGATCCGGTCCGGTGCCTCCATGCGCGTTCCTGCGGGAAACGGCCGTCCCGTAATCGAGGGCGGCGTACACATCCTTGCCTATGGACGGGCATATCTCCTGGAAGTCTGCGAGGGCCAGATCCTCCAGGGCAGATCCCCTGGACTCCGCCAGGGCAACGGAACGCCCCGAGATGCGGTGCGCCTCGCGGAAGGGCACGCCCTTGCCCACCAGGTAGTCGGCAAGTTCTGTGGCATTCAGATATCCCCTGGACAGCGCTTCCTTCATGCGGCCGGCGTGGAATTCCAGGCCATCGAGCATTTCTGCCATGAGCGAAAGGGAATGGCGGAGCGTCTTATCGGAATCGATGAAGGGCTCCTTGTCTTCCTGAAGGTCGCGGTTGTACGTAAGAGGGATCCCTTTCATGATGGTCATCAGGCTGAACAGGTTCCCGTACGCCCTGCCCGTCTTTCCACGCATGATCTCGGCGACGTCGGGATTTTTTTTCTGAGGCATGATGGAAGAACCCGTGGAATGCCTGTCGGACATGGTGACGAATCCGAAAAGCGGGTTGGACCACCAGATGAGCTCTTCACAGAAGCGCGAGAGATGCCCCATGCATACGCTGGCGCAGAACAGGGCCTCCAGGGCGAAATCCCTGTCAGCCACGGCATCCATGCTGTTGTCGAAGACGCCGTACATCCCAAGCTCATCCGCCACCATTTCCGGGGCAAGGGGGTAGGTCGTGCCGGCAAGCGCCGCTGCGCCCAGGGGCGAGACCCGGGCGCGCCGTTCGCAACCTTCCATGCGCTCCACGTCCCTTTTGAGCATCCAGGCATAGGCCAGCAGATGCTGTGCCAGGCTCACAGGCTGCGCAGGCTGCATATGGGTGCAACCGGGCAGCAGAACGCCGCGGTTCTCGTCAGCGCGCCGTACGAACACGGCCGCAAGGCTGCGGGCAAGGCGCATCCATTCCCTCAGGCAGTCAGAAACGAACAGGCGGAAATCGAGGCAGACCTGGTCGTTGCGGCTGCGCCCGGTATGCAGCTTCTTGCCTACCTCGCCCACGATCTCAGTGAGCCGGCTCTCAATGTTCATGTGCACGTCTTCAAGTTCGCGCT
>JAEEGF012234433.1_pt1 | contig 31555 bp, 36 predicted proteins | sample 9134171 | NCBI WGS metagenome assembly JAEEGF01 (sample SAMN16246542, study PRJNA631951) | gut metagenome | biome: gut microbiome; feature: rumen; material: AP-attached | host: Bos | place: Iran: Karaj | collected 2018-10 | reverse complement strand
TAAGACAATTTTTTTGATATACTACTATTATAATATTAAGGAGGGGAACATATATGGACAGTTTATTTGCATTTATATGGTTTATAGCTAATGTGATAATGATTGTATTCATCGTTAAAGCAGTAAAAACTAAAGATGCAGAAGAAAAGAAGAGAAATAGGAGAATTTGGCTTATTTGTTTAGCAGTTGCATTTGTTGCTGTTGCTTTGGCTGCCGCAATAAGTCCTTCAGAGACATCATCTGAAGAAACAAATAATACAAAAACCGAAGCTACCATAGAAGATTCAGTGGAAGCTTCTTCTACAGAAGTAGATAGTCTAGAATTGTTAAAAAATGAATTAAAAGAAAAATATGATATTTCGGAACCTAGCAAATTTGTAACAGGTGACAATACAGGTAACTGGAGAATAGTCAAAGTAGCAAATTCTACTCCACCTACAGATTATGCTGTTGATTATGCAAAAGCCTACATGCAAGAGGGCGAGGTACATTACATAGTAAATTTCACCTTAAAAACAACAAATAGATTTACTATAACTAGCAATATACTTGAAGTTAAAACAACAGAATATGTTGATAAAGAAGAACACGATGCAAGTATTATTGGTGAGGGTATGGAATATGATGACCAATTTTATGATATGGAAACAGGCGAGAAAGTGACAACAGATAGTGATGAAAATGCAGGTACTGTAGAGAATGATGAATTAGTCGCTGCAGTAAAAGAAGCTATTGAGGGAGCTGTTGGTTCTGACGAAAAAATCACAGATGTATCCTTCGATGAGACTACACTAACAATAAAGGTAGATATGTCAGGTGCAGATACAAGTATATTATCATCTGCTGAAATTGCAGAAAGCAGAGTATCATCAATAACAGATAATATTCTTGAATTGGATGATCAATATTATAATACCTGGGAAAAAATCACAGTTGATTTCGGCGATATCGGTAGCATAACATTTGATAAATCCGATGTAAAAACCAATGGATTCGGGAAATATTTCGATGTACCTTACGCCGTATTTGAACAATAATATTAAGGATGAACTAAAGTTATTGGGTTCGTGATAGCTGCAGGCTTGCCCTGCAGCACTTTTTAAATTCCATCGGCGAATCCGATTACAATCCTTCCATACTCGCGCCAGCGAGTGGTCTGTGGAGCTTGGGCATACATGGCCCTGGAACGGCCTGCTAGGAATGGTACAATAATCAAAACTAGGACGGATAATATTTTTATGAACATACAAATCTTTGGCACTAAGAAGTGCAACGATACAAAGAAAGCAGAGCGCTTTTTCAAAGAGCGTGGCATCAAGTATCAGTTTATCGATATGAAAGAAAAAGGCATGAGCAAGGGTGAGCTTACATCTGTTGCTTCTGCTAATGGTGGTATCGCAAATATGGTTAACGTAAATGCGAAGGACCAGGATGCTGTTGCCTTATTTCAGTATATTGCGGATGAGGACAAACTGGAGAAGCTTCTTGAATCGCAGCAGATTATCAAGACACCAGTTGTAAGAAATGGGAAACAGTCAACAGTTGGTTATCAGCCAGATGTTTGGAATAAGTGGGAGTAGGAATGAAAGATAAAATATCTAGGTCGTTAAAACGAATAGATCACCGTTTGTTCATGGCATTACTGTTTATGGGTTTTTGTCCAACAGTGTATACGACACTACGAACATTTTTCCTAGGAACGTTACCGGGGGAATGGTCGTACTCTATAGCTGGTCAGCTGTCATGGATTAATCTGATATATGAGGTGATTAATGAGGCGATTATATTGCCTCTTTACTTCTTTATGGGAAGTGCTATAGATGACAAGAAAGCGTTTGCAAATAGAATTCGAAGTGGTCTGTTAGTATCATTTGGAGTATATGCTGTTTGCTCGATTGTGGTAGCTACATTTATTAATCCATTACTTCAGTTCATGGCTGTTTCGACAGATATTCTTGAAGAGTCTGCATCGTATATACGAATTGAATGTGTTGCCAATGTATTTGGAATTTTATATAACTTCCTTTTGGTTGCACTAGTTTCTATTGGAAAAGACAAGCTGGTGTATATTATGACTGGTGCGAAACTGGTGATGTGCATAGTCTTAGATACGATGTTGGTTTCGAACTTGCCAGTTTCATTAAAATTGGGAGTTAACGGTATAGGTATTTCAAACTGTATTTCCAACCTGTTGTTATTTGCAATTGCTTTTGTTTTGATTCAATTGCAGGGATATCCATTATGGTCTAAAGAGCGATTATCATTTGCTTGGATGGGAAATTTCTTTAGAATTGGCGGTGTTTCGGGATTGGAATCATTTGTAAGAAATATTGCCTATATGTTAATGGTTTCTCGCATGGTAAATATGGTTGGAGAGCAAGGTACATACTGGGTGGCAAACAACTTTATCTGGGGATGGTTGCTGCTTCCAATCACACAGATAGCCGAGCTCATTAAGCAGGAGACAGCTAAGGATGAGGCCGCGGTGAAGGAAAATACACCAGGTTACTTCTTTATTACAACAGTAACATGCATAATCTGGATTGCGCTAATACCTATCTATAAGCCATTTATGAAATATGTGCTTGGCTATGGTGATGTAGAGAAGCTGTTTGGTCTGGTAATGGTGTTGCTTGGATTCTATGTGCTTTACGCTTATCAGAATATCTTTGATGCCACATTCTATGGGCGTGGCAAGACAGAATACATGTTGGTAGAGTCTGTTGTGACCAACAGCATTTATTATGGCATCTTCTTTGTTCTATTTCTTAAAGGCGTGTGGGTGCCAACACTTATTGGTATTGCATTGATGTTTGGCGGAGGAAATGCTTTTGATAGTGTTGTGTCGTGGTTGGTGTATCGGAGGTATAGGAAGACGTTGGAATAGAATCTCATCGGCGAAGCCGATTACAATCCTTCCTTGCTCGCGTCAGCGAGTGGTCTGTGGAGCTCGGGCAGACCTGGCCCTGGAAGGGCCTGCTAGGAATGGTACAAGATATACAAAGTCCTTTAATTGTGTAATATTTGGAGGTTTTTATATGAAATGGATTTATCTATTGATTGCCGGAGCGTTGGAAATCACCTGGGCTGTGGCAATGAAAATGTCTAACGGATTTACGGTATTAATTCCATCTATTATCACAGGAGTGGGGTACATTGCCAGTGCGGTATTTTTAGCAATTGCACTTAGACAGTTGCCTTTGGGCACTGCCTATGCCGTGAGGACTGGAATGGGAATCCTTGGAACCACGCTGCTTGGTGTATTTCTTTTTCATGAAAAACTGTCGGTTCCACAGGTCATATGTGTTATTCTTATTGTAGTTGGAATTGCAGGACTTAAGATTCTTGCAAAAGAATGAGAATGAAAGGGAGTAACATGGCAGAAGATTGCCCTGGAAGGGCCTGCTAGGAATGGTACAATAATAAAAATAAGTACAAGGAGGAGCTTAGGAGTTATGAGATTTTTAGGAAATGTAATATGGATTATTTGCGGGGGATTGTTGAGCGCCATAGGATGATGGCTTGCAGGTGCTTAGTGGTGCATCACAATCATAGGGATTCCTGTGGGCTTGCAGTTTTTCAAGATTGCTGGGCTGGCGCTGGCGCCGTTTGGGAAGGATATTGTGAGGGCTTGATGAGTTTAGTATAGGATTATATGGAGGAATGTGCTTGCTGCGGCAGGTGCATTCCTTTTTTGGTGGATTTGTATATTGAATAATACGGATAGTAGGATATAATACATTTATAGTGATTACGGATGAAGTACGGGTATACGGATTGGAAGCTTAGGTAAGATGAAAATGATGGTTCGAGAATATTTCATTGAAATATATGAGAGGAGAGGTTAATTAGCCGAATTGACAATTACACGATAACGTGTTAAAGTCAAAATGAGGTGAAAATTATGGTTGATTTTTATACGGTAACTGAATATGCAGAACTTACAGGTAAAGACACAGGGAATATAAGGAGAATGCTTATTAAAGGAGATTTGATAGGCGAGAAGGTTGGTAGACAGTGGTTGATACCTAAGGATGCAGTCATTCCTGAAGATAGACGAGTAAAAACTGGCAACTACAGAAATTGGCGAAAAAAGGTAACTGTTAACCAGCAAAATCCTAGTTTGATGCGCTCACTTCATAAGATGTGTGTTCAGCTGAGTGAAACATATGGTAATACATTGGAAAAAATTGTGCTCTATGGTTCATATGCCAGAGGAGAGGAGACACCTGAGTCGGATGTTGATATTGCAGTTATTCTTAAATCCGGAAACACAGAGGAAATGCATGATAAGATGGTTGATATCGTCGTGGATTACGAGCTTGATTTAGCGGTGACACTGTCAGTTGTGCCAATAGAATATGATCAATATATAGAATGGAATAAGACGCTACCATTTTATAAAAATGTTGAAAAGGAAGGAATAATTTTATGGAAGGCAGTTTGATGGAGCTTTCGAAGTATAGATTTGAAACAGCGCAGGAAGATTTATATGATGCAAAGTTGATGCTTGAAAATGGTAGATATAAAAATGCATTGAATAGAGGTTATTATTCAATTTTCCATGCGATAAGATCAGTAAATGCTTTAGATGGGTTCGATAGTAGTAAACATAGTGGAGTAATAGCTCACTTTAATCAGGAATACGTTAAAAATGAAGTGTTTCCTAAAGAATTATCTAAGCTTATTAAGGAGGCATCTGAAAATAGAGAAAAAGCTGATTATTTAGATTTTTTTATAGCTTCAAAAGATGAAGCTGAGAGACAGATATCTAGAGCAGAAAAGGTGATTGACTACATCGAAAGATATTTGCGTGAAGCTGGAGTGCTTCCAGTGGAGTGATGAGGATTATGATTTGGAGCATGTGAAGGAAGAGCTGGCTGATGTCTTGGTATATTGCAGAGATATGCTGGATGCCTTGGGGCTTGATGAAGACGATATCGTAAATGCGAAGATGACAAAAAATGAGGCAAAGTATCCAGCAGATAAGGCAAAAGGGAGCAATAAGAAGTATACTGAGTTGTAGGGGGATTCGGATGTTCTTTAAGAAAAGAGTGTCAAAGAAAACTTATGATAAGACCAGTGTGAAGCCCCAGGGAAATGGGAATGTGTCGCAGGGAAAGTGAGATGTTATAAGCTGCAATGTTATGGATAATCCAGCATACTTTGCAGACACTATCAATAATGGATTATTTGGTGGAAAAGAGCTTGTGAGGCCGGAGAATCTTAGAGAGTTGGATTCCACAGAAAGTGCTATTTTAGAAGATGCATTTAAAGACATTGTTCCATTTAAAAAGGAGAGAGATATCTTAAAAAGAGCTAAATTTCTTAGGGATGATGTGGCTACATATGTTATCATAGGAATAGAAAATCAGACAGAAATTGATTATGCAATGCCGGTTAGGAATTTCTGCTATGATGCCTTGAGATATGTTAAACAGATAGAAGCTATTTCATCTGCTAACAGAATATCAGCAGCTAATGGGAAAAAGAGTAGTTTAAGTAAGGCAGAATTTTTGTCTGGTATTAGAAAAGATGATAAAATAGAACCAATAATTACACTTACCGTATATTATGGTACCAAGGAATGGGATGGTCCTTTATCATTACATGAAATGTTCTCAGATCAGGTGAGTCCAGAAATTTTATCTTTAGTTTCTGATTATCGCCTTAATCTATTGGAACCTAAGAAGATTTCAAGCTGGGTCAATTTTAAGACCGATGTTGGCATTTTGTTTGAGCTGATTTCCGCTTCAGACAAAAAGAATGGAATTAAAGAGCTTGTTATGAATAGCCCAGAAAGATACTCTGATGTAAATAATGATATAATTAGGGCTATCAATTTCTATACAAAGTGTAAGTTACCAGTAAATGAGTTGGAGGAGAGTACAAATATGTGCTACGCATGGGAAAGCTCTATGAATGAGGCTAAGGATGAGGGCAGAGAAGAAGGCAGAGAAGAAGGAAAAGAAGAGCTTATGCAATTATTTTCTTGGTTAAAAGAAGCAGGTCGTCTTGAGGAAGCTATTGCTATTATGGATCAAGAGAATATAGATCTTAGAAATAAATTATTTGAAGAATTTAAAGCTAATTAATTATATCAAGTGAGGATATTATGACTATAAGCGATAGAGTTTTTGAGAAGCTTCAGGAACAGGGGATGACACAGAAGGAGTTTTCAGCGCAGACAGGGATTCCAGAGAGCACAGTTAGTGACTGGAGAAAAAAGAAGACAAACCCAGCTGCGGATAAGATTTTGATTATCTGCAAGGTTCTTGGTGTTACGCCTGAGTGGATATTATCTGGAATAGATGCAGATGGCGGCAGAAGCAAACCAGTGGATTATTATATTGTGGAGAAATCTTCTGAACAAGGTAAGCTAATCGAGACCTTTAACAATATGTCAGGTAGGGATAAAACATATCTTTTAGGATATATAGAAGCTTTTAAGAATATGCAAAAATAGCAGCAAATGTGCCTGTCCCCATTACAGAATGATTAAATTTGGAAATAATTTTGTAATGTGGACAGGCACATTTTTTCAATCCTTCCTTACTCGCGTCAGCGAGTGGTCTGTGGAGCTCGGGCAGACCTGGCCCTGGAAGGGCCTGCTAGGAATGGTACAATAATGCAAAGTTAGCTTGACATATTATGCAAAGTAAACTATACTAAAACTGCAAAGCGAACTTAGCAAAAATATGGAGGCTGTCATGAAAAACAAAATAAAGGAGTTAAGGAAAGTGAATAAACTTTCGCAATCTGAACTTGCTGATATTGTTGGAACTACGCGTCAGACAATTACCTCTATAGAGGTAGGAAAATATACAGCGTCTCTGATATTAGCGTATAAGATTGCACATCACTTCAATATGAACATTGAGGAAGTATTTGATTTTGAGAGCTTGGAGGAAGAAGACTAATGAATAACAAAAAAATGAATCAGATGAGAGAATCAATTAAAAAACAGAATTTTGCATATGTTGGAATTATACTACTTAGTGCAGCATTGTATTTTGTGTCACAGAGACCAACTATAACTGCAAGGTATGCAACATCTAATTATGCTGATTTCATGCAGGGATTTGTAATAGGAATGGTAATCGTATTGGACATCATAAGTATTTATCATCTTGTAAAGTATTCAAATGCTCTTAAGGATGATAAGAAACTTACACAAATCTATAACGAAATGCATGATGAGCGTATGTGTCATATCGAATCACTATCTGGGAAGTTTACAGTAAAGTTTGCAGCTATTTTCCTATTATTTTTTGCAATAGTAGTAAGCTTTTTCAGTTTTGAAGCAGCAATTGCTATTATGGCAGCATTGTTTATACTGGGGATTGCCAAGAAAGTAAGTATGGTATACTATACTAGAACATATACGGGCGAGGAATAAAAAGAATGGACTCAAGTATGCAGACTATCTGCCAAAGGTTTTTAATTTGGAGTAGGAGAAGAACATGTTTGAACTTACATTTTTTGTCCCGGTATTGATAGTTGCCGGTGTCTGGGGATTTTTTCTTTTGAATTTTGCTAAAAATAATCGAAGTATTCTGGATGATGACATCCTAAGCGCAAATGAAAAGCAGCGTAAAGAAGCTGAGAGTAGCATGCGGGTGATTCGACTGATGACACCTGTATTAGTAATCGTGGTGGCTATAGCTGTTATTTTTCTGGTGAATGCATATCATCCATTTATAAAAGTCAGTGTAGAAGGTGTAGCGCTGATTGCAGGGGGACTTTTCTCCATTTACCTGGGCTGGGCACTTAGGATGATTTTCAGAGGACTCAAGGATCAGATGAGTGAAAAAGATTCCAAACTCTGTTCAAGAGTATTTATGATTTCTTTTATGGGCACAGGGATTATTTTGGTTGCGAGTGGTGTCATAGCTTGCATTCCTCAGCTTGCAGCATATTTTTAAAGCATTGTTCTGATTTGTGGTAATCTTTATATACAGAAGTGGCATGTATATAGAAAGTGGGTTTTATTTTGATACAGCATGATGTTTCGTTTGAAACAAAGGATATGGAAAAGAATATGGATAACCTTTTCTCAATGCTTGATGAAGCAATTGATGATATGGAGAATGGAAGAGTTTTTTCAGAAGAAGAGGTTTGGGCAAAATTAGCAGAAGTGAAGGTACGGCGACAACTTTGATGCTTAAATGATGGACGTGATTGGATGTCTATCATAAAAAAATGGTTACGCAAGCACGGAACTGAATAATAGAATTAGTTTATATTACATTATAGGGAAGAGCACCTAATCAGTTTGATTAGGTGCTTTTTGCTATCCAATAAATCCCCCACTATGCTATACTCAAGATACTCAATTGAGCATGCATAGGAGGGAAATTCATCGGCGAAGCCGATTACAATCCTTCCTTGCTCGCGTCAGCGAGTGGTCTGTGGAGCTCGGGCAGACCTGGCCCTGGAAGGGCCTGCTAGGAATGGTACAAAAATACTTGGGTTATTTGCTAATGTAAAATAGTGTAAAAATAGTGTAATTTTAGTGGAGAAAGAATTCGTTCTTATGAGCTTAGTGAATTTGCAAAGACCCATGAAAAGGTGATAAAGAAATAATGTATTTAATATCTGCTTATTTTGATGAAAACACAAATAGAGTTTTGCAGGGATACATTGAAAAAGTTGCAAAGGTAACTGGAAATGATTTTATGGTGGCAAATCATGTTCCCCCACATTTGACATTGTCAGCGATTGAAGCCAGGAGTGTTGATGTGTTGGTGCCTGCATTTGAAAAGCTTGATAGCAAAATTTCAAGGGGAGACATTTCATTAATCACTGTGGGGCAGCTGATGCCAAAGGTTTTGTATGTTTCACCTTATCTGAATGAATATCTGCAGAATCTGGAACAACAGGTTTTTGATTGCTTTAAGGACATACCAAACACTACTATTAGCAGCTGCTACAGACCATTTTCTTGGTTGCCACACATTACATTGGCAAAGACACTTACCAGGGAGCAAATGCTGGCAGCAGTCCAGACCATGGTAGATTTCAAAAGATTGGATGCCAGTATTGTGGGTCTTGGTTTGGCAAAGGTTAATCCGCACCAGGATGTGAGGCTTATAGACCTCCATTAGAATAATTTTTTAGAAGGCAAAAGCCCGCTCATGCAATGCATGGGTGGGCTTTTTTGAATTTTTGGGATATTGTTGAAATCTATTTGAAGCTTACCAGAACTTCTTTATCATCATAGGATGCGAATGGTCCTGGTGCAGGAGCCACAGCTCTGTGATTTCCAAAGTAATCCTTGTTGAAGATGATAGGAGTACCATCTGGGTTTTCAAAAGCCTGCTCAGGCTCGAAGGCAAGTCCCAGGGACTCTGTGGAAATCATATTTCCGGTGAAATCTTTTATGGCATCCTTTAATTTGCTGCTAAGGTAATATTTTCCGTCCTTTTCAACAACAGCAATCTCAGGATTAAATGATTTATCCTCCAGCTTATGCTTCTCATTTTTATAGATGTTTGCTCCGTTGAGATAAACATTTCCATCCACCCATACAGGCAGGTGTCCGAAGTGAGCCTCGGCAAGGCCACCCATATCAGGGTCAGTGTCTGGTGCGAAAGGCTTGTACCATTCTTCGTATGTAGGGAAGATGTCAAATGGTGCAGTACCAACAGCCTGATAATCAGCATCCGCAGCGGTTTTTGTAGCATCAGTGATTGGATACTGCTGTACGAAAATGTTGTTGTAGACTCTATCATCTCCGTGAAGAATGGTCATAAATCCAGCTACCTCAGTCCTGTGGCGGATGTGGTAAGGCGTGTAGCGTGGCTCACGCTGATTGTTGATGATGCTGTCTACACCTGAGTTGATAAGGCTGAAGCTGCCAAGCACCAGATTGTGCACACACGCGATTCCTTCGCTTGGAATTGTGATTGCAACAGGTGAAAGCAGAAGGTTATTGTCGATAAGTGTAGGGCCGTGGCCAACCTCAACGAACACATCAGTGTTAAACATAGCCCCATCAGCCTGCTTACGACCTTCAGGTCTGCAGTTGTCGTGCATCAGGTTTCCTGTGACTCTTGCACCCTGAGCTTCCCAGTCAAGCCAGATACCCATTATATTGTTGTGGATGTGATTTCTTCTGATAGTTACATCGATTGCTGCGTGCAATTTGATACCAGCTGTCTCGGCGCCACCCAGCTGCTGAGAGTTGCAGATGTGGTGAATGTGGCAATCCTCAATTGTAGAGAAAACTCCACCCATTCGGCCAACGATACCTGTCTGCTCGCAGTGATGAATGTGGCAGCGTCTGATGATGTGATGGCCGATGTTCTCCTTCAGCCAGCCGTGATACTGACCGCGGCAAACTGCATCCCTTTCCATCTGAGTAGGGCTCTTCACCTTTCTTACAGTGAAATACATGTCATTTTCTGGGTCCAGATATTTTCCAAGTGAGATACCGCAGCAGCGGCTTCCGTAAATCTCGCAGTCCTCGATAATCCATCCCTTGCTCCAGTGAGGCCCAATCATACCATCCTGATATGCTGCAGGTGGAGCCCATGTTGTAGCGGCCTTGTTGATGTTGAAGCCGCTTACAGTAATGTAATTTATTCCGTTTTCATCTGGCATAAAGCAGTTGCGACGCACCAGGATTTCTACATTTTCCTTATTAGGATCAAGCCCTCTAAAGTTTGCATACAGAATAGTTTCATTTTTCTCTTCATCCTGCTCTGTAAACCAAAGATAAGAAGCCTCCTCAAGATTCCAAGCGCAAGGATGTGGCTCACCCTTTTTGCAATCCTCCAGGGAATCGCATTCGTACATCATCTTGTCATTCAGGAAAACCGCCCCTGTATGTCTGATGTTATGGGAGAAATACCAGTCACCGTAAACTCTTGTGGTGTATGGATTGTAATCTGCAAAAATGCCGTTGTTAACCCTCACTGTCCAAACATTTCCATCTAATTTTTCCCAGCCAGAGATTTCTTCCGCGCCAGTGATTACGGCACCAAGCTTTTCAATAGATTTGTAAAGGATTGGCGCATCCTCAGTACCGGCATTTCTAGGAGTAACCTTCTCCCTGTAAATACCACTTGCAACCAAAACTTCATCGCCGGCAACGGCAATGGCGGCTGCATCCCCAATATGCTTAAAAGGTCTTTCCTTGGAACCATCCCCATCACGGAAGGCCTTCGCATCTACGTAATAAATCATAGTAAAACTCCTTTCAGTATGTATATTTCTGCTTTCATTATTAATTAAAACTGGCCCTGAAAATACATAGAAAGTTTTGAATATGGAGGGGGAAAGTATAGGTTTTGGGGAGGCTGGAATACAACTATTCCAAGTGGTGGAACTATAGAGTTTGGTTCTTTTAAGAATTGATATCTGTAACCTGGTGGGTTACAATAGTGTTGGTTATCATTAATGGAAGGAGCCAGAATAATGACACGAAAACCAACACATCCTGGAAGTGTTTTTTTAGAAGATATAATGAAGCCTCTTAACTTAACAGTTACTGAAGCTGCATTTATGCTAGGAGTTAGTAGGAAGACATTGTCAGAGTTTGTTAATGAAAAATCATCACTTAGTCCAGACATGGCATTACGTATTGCAAAGGCAACAAATACTTCAGCCGAGAGCTGGCTCAATATGCAACTAAAATTGACATTATGGACTGCTAGCCAAAATGAACCAAAGAATGTAATACCATTTCCTTTACCAGATATTATGGAAGGGTAGTGATTTTTTTCGAAGAGGAGTATATGTTATGAATAAGAAAGACCAAATGACAGTAGAAAATTATATAAGAGGTAAACGATGGGATTTTTTTCTGAAATAGAGGGTGAGCTTAGACCTTCAAAGGAATATTTAGAAAGCCATACACTAGAAGGCTACGAAGCAGGAGATATGGATCACGAGGATTATGAAGTAGAGGATGATGCAGTGGCTATGTCTGTAATTAGAACCTGCAAAAACTGCGGCAAGCCATTTACTTTATCTGCAGCCATTAAAACCTTCGATAATCATTTCGAGGGTGAGTTCTATTATATGGAAGAATTTGTAGGACAGCTTTGTGGCGCTTGCGCCATAAAAGATGTAGAACTTGATTTATAAATGTAATTTATCACAAGAAACCTCGCTAGGGGACTTTTTTCAATTAGCTTGTGATAAAATCCAGCCAAAATCTTTAGAATTTATCACAAGCCAAACGGAGGAAAGCGGCTTCGCGGGATTTCTTGTGATAAAATCCAGTCAAAATCTTTAAAATTTATCACAAGCCAGCGGAGGAAAGCGGGTTCCCGAGACATCTTGTGAAAAAAATCCAGCCAAAATCTTTAAAAATTATCACAAGCCAGCGGAGGAAAGCGGCTTCCCAGGATTTCTTGTGATAAAATCCAGCCCACCCCGGCAAACATCACCCCCAATAAACATCAACCCCCCCACAATGTTTCACTTCCTAAATAAGATGAAATTTGATATCATTAGTGCGAAATTCGTTGGTTACAGGAGGTTCGACCATGATTAAAGTAGGTATTTTAGGATACGGAAACTTAGGCAAGGGTGCAGAGGCAGCCGTTGCTCTCAGCGAGGATATGGAGCTTAAGGCTATTTACACCAGAAGAGATCCTAAGTCAGTTACAGTTAAATCAAACGTTACAGTTAAATCTACAGCAGATTTGGATACTGGCAAGGAAGATATAGATGTGCTTATTATCTGCGGTGGCAGTGCTACTGATTTACCAGAGATGACACCAAAGTACGCAGCACTTTACAACGTAATCGATTCATTTGACACACATGCTAGAATCCCAGAGCATTTTGCAAATGTTGAAAAGGCAGCAAAATCAGCTGGTAAAATCGGACTCATTTCTTGTGGATGGGATCCAGGAATGTTTTCTCTTAATCGTTTATATGCTACATCGATTTTACCAAAGGGTGAGGCTTACACATTCTGGGGAAAGGGCGTTAGCCAGGGACACTCAGATGCTATTCGCCGCATCGAGGGTGTAGTAGATGCCAGACAGTACACTATTCCTGTACCAGAGGCTCTCCAGCGTGTTCGTAATGGCGAGAATCCTACACTTACTACACGCGAAAAGCACACTAGAGAGTGTTTCGTAGTAGTGGAAGAGGGCGCTGATAAGGCTCGCATCGAAAAGGAAATCAAGGAGATGCCAAACTACTTCTCAGATTATGACACTACTGTAAACTTCATCTCTGCAGAGGAGCTCAAGAAGAATCACAGCGGATTGCCACACGGCGGAAGCGTTATCTACACAGGCGAGACAGGTTTCGAAGGCAACAAGCACGTTATCGAGTACAGCTTGAATCTTGATTCAAACCCAGAATTTACAGGAGCTGTTTTAACAGCATACGCTAGAGCTATCTATCGCCTTAATGCAGAAGGTGTTACAGGAGCAAAGACAGTATTTGATATTGCACCTGCCTATCTTTCACCAATTGCAGCTGATGAATTAAGAGCACACTTTTTATAAAATTTCTGTTATAATAGCAGGGATTTTGTGTAAAGGAGTATAAAAATGAGAATAGCAGTTACTTATGATAATGGTCAGGTGTTCCAGCATTTTGGACATACTGAGCAGTTCAAGATTTATGAGGTAGAGGATGGAAAGGTAGTTTCTTCTGAGGTTATCGGCTCTGATGGTCAGGGACACGGTGCTTTAGCAGGACTTCTTAGCAACAACTCAATCGATGTACTTATTTGCGGTGGCATCGGTGGAGGTGCGCAGGCTGCACTTAGCGAGCACGGTATCGAGCTTTGCGCTGGTGCATCAGGTGATGTTGATGCTGCAGTAGAGGCATATCTTAAAGGCGAGCTTATTAACACAGGTGTTAATTGCAATCACCATGGTGAGGGACATACTTGTGGCGACCACGAGGAAGGCCATAGCTGTGGCGGACATTCTGGTTGCGGCGGATGCCATTCAGAGCCAGAATTTGAGGGCAAGAACGTAGGAAAGACTTGCCGTACACACTACAGAGGCACATTCAATGATGGAACACAGTTTGATTCATCATATGACAGAGGCGAGCCACTTGAGTTTGTTTGCGGTGCAGGCATGATGATTAAGGGCTTTGACAAGGCTGTTGCAAATATGGAAGTTGGTGAGAAGGTAGACATTCACCTTATGCCAGAGGAAGCTTACGGTCAGCGTGACGAGGACGCAGTCATCACATTAGAGATTGCTCAGCTTCCAGGCTCAGAGGAGCTTGTTGTAGATCAGCAGGTATACTTGCAGGATCCTTACGGCAGACCATTCCCAGTAAAGGTTGTTGCAAAGGATGATAAGAACATCACACTTGATGCAAACCACGAGATGGCTGGAAAAGAACTTAATTTCACAATCGAGCTTGTAGAAGTTAAATAATAATTTAGGGAGGCCCACAAAAGCCTCCCTTTTAGTATTCAAAATTATGGGAGGCCCACAAGCCTCCCTTTTTTATTTTACCTTCAGCAACTATTATACCTAATATGCAGGAGTTGTTTCATAATTCCTTGAATATCCTTCCTAGAGAATAGTGCCACAAAAATCTCTTTTAGCCGTTGCCTGATATGGGTTTTTTTGTTAGACTACCGACCTTGTGAAAGGAAGGAAATGTAATTTATGAAAGGAATGAGTTCAAAAGACATTCGATCGGGCCGCCTGGCCTGTAGTATTATTTTAATCACATCACTTTTAATATTATTATTTAACCACTGTTACAACAGGAGCTATGCTATGCCAGTAGAGGCAGAAGAAGCCCCAATCACCGAAGAGACAAAAACATTTGAGAACACAGCAATGCTCAGCGAGCTTGTTGAATGTACTACAGTTACTATAGCAGAGGAGTGTGCAGTTTTAGCAGGCCCTAAAAAGCCATTGGAGGAGTACGAAAAAACTGCATATGATATCCCTAGCAGCTTTGTTAGTCCAGTATCAGGAAAAACAGTTAGCTACAAGGGTGGGAAAACAATCGAGCGTTCACGCAAGATTACATACGGAAAAGCCGGATATATTAATAGCATCGCATCCCCAGATGCCGACGGCTTTATGAAGCTTGACGACAGATATCTTGTTGCTGTCGGAAGCAGATTTAACGCACAGCCAGGACAGTATATGGATCTTATACTTCAAAATGGCGTAGTTATTAAATGTATTATGGGCGATTTAAAAGCCGATATAGACACAGATATCACCAACACATTCACATACAGATCTTGCTGCTGTAGCGAATTTATTATTGACGAAAATACTATTCGAAAGGACATTTACGAAAGAGGAAACGCATCCTTGAAGTATTTCTCCTGGGATGCACCAGTAGTTCGAGTAGTTGTATATGATAAAGTTTATTGTTAATTTTTTATTTAGAGAGTCTTCAACTGAGGACTCTCTTTTTTATATTTATAGAAACTTATCATCCAGGAAAAATTGTTAAAAAAATAACCTGCAAGACTAATATTTAATAAAGTCTAAAAGTTGTTTGAAAACTTTGTGAAGTGTCAGAATACGCATATACGTTTATGGTATTATATCGACATAGATGCCCATTATTTGTTGAATGTGAAGGAGTTAACATTATGGCAAAGAAAAGAGGATCATTACGTACCATTTTAGTAGCAGTTATTCTGGCAGCTGTAGTAATCACAGCAGGTATTATCTCAACATTTACAGTTGTGAATACTCTCAATACAAACAAGGAGCAGACAGAGGAATATAAGGAAAGATTATATGACGATGTTAAGTCTCAGCTTAAATTTGAGACTGAGGAGGCTATGAGTATTTGCGCTTTTATGAAGGCGAAGGCAGATGCAGGTGAGATGACTTTAGATGAGGCGAAGAAGCTATCTGCCGACATCATTCGTGAACTTAGATATAACGATGGAAGTGGATATTTCTGGGTTGATACTTCCCAAGGTATAAATGTCGTTCTTTTGGGACGTGATACAGAAGGTCAGTCCCGTTGGGATGCTGTGGATAACAATGGAAATCATTATATTCAGATGATGATTGAGAATGGTCTGCAGCCAGGCGGCGGCTACACAAGCCTTATGTTCGCAAAGCCAAATGAGACAGAGGAACTTCCTAAGATTAATTATACAGCATACTACGAGCCTTTTGACTGGGTTATGGGTACTGGTGTATGGGTTGATGATTTGGATGCCCTTGCATCTGAGTATAGCCGTAAGGCAGCCCAGGCTCTTAGAACCAGCGTAATCGAGACAATTGTTATTCTATTGGCTCTTATCATCATTGGTGTTGTTGTTGCTCTGTTCTTTGGAACAAAGATTACAAGGCCTATTTCCCTTGCAGCAAGCCAGATTGTTCGTATGTCCAACAGTGATTTCACCGAGAATGAAGAGATGGATGCAGTGCGAACTCTTGTTAATAGAAACAATGAGATTGGTTCTATTTCACAGGCACTTGATTTGATGCATCGAAATATTAGAAGTCTTATGATGGATATTTCTGATACAACAGGCTCTGTTGCTGCGGCTTCTGAAGAGCTTTCAGCATCAGCATCACAGTCTGCAGAGGCATCAGAGATGGTTGCAACATCTTGTACAAATGTAGCAAACTCTTGCTCTAGCCAGATTGGCGCAGTTACAGACGCAAGTAATGAAACAGATTCCTTTGTTTCAAATATGGAGAACTTCCAGGAAGCAATCGCTCGTACTACAGATATGATTAAATCTACCAATGAGGCAGCCGTAAACGGCGCATCTGATATGACAAATGCCACTGATATGATGGAGAGTATCAGAGAATCTGTTGAGAATACTGCCCAGGTAGTAGAGGGCTTAGGTGAAAGATTAAAGAGTATCAATGAATTCGTTGTTACTATTTCTGAGATTGCCAGCCAGACAAACCTCCTTTCATTAAATGCTTCTATTGAGGCAGCACGTGCCGGTGAAATGGGTAAAGGCTTTGCAGTTGTTGCCAGCGAGATTTCAAAGCTTGCTGATGATTCTAATCAGGCGGCGCAGAAGATTACAGAGCTTATAGCAGGTATCACAAAGAATTCTGAGGAAGCAGTTGATGCTATGCGCGAAGGTGCTCAGAATGTTGTAAGTGGTGCTGAGCTTGTAAATGAGGCAGGTCAGACCTTTAATAACATTGTAAATATGGTTAACTCAATCTCTGAGGAATCAAATACTATGAGCGGAATTGTTGATCAGCTTTCATCTGGTACAGAGACCATCGCTAAAAATATTCATGATATAGAGCAGATGAGTATTGAGGTTGCCGATGAGACATCTAATGTTTCTGCCGCATCACAGCAACAGACAGCATCTTCTTATGAGGTTGCACAGGCATCTGATAAGCTTGCTGGAAATGCTCAGGAGCTTCAGGATTTCGTAGCTAGGTTCTCTTTGTAGGTGTGTTTTTTGCCACCCCTTTGATGGGGTGGCTTTTTTAGATTATACGAAATTATTTTTATAGAGAAATCTTGTATGGTATTTCTGTGATTTGACTATACATTTTGGTTGATAAAGTGATAAAATTTAGACAAGTATAATATAAAGTCGCATATTTCTGTGCATTCTAAAGGGAGAAATAATATGCAGGAAGGAAAGACAGGCAAACCTATTTTTCGACATAGGTATATCGGAATGAAGGAAGAGGCCATCAGGGAGGAGGTAGACCGTCTTCAGATGGAGGTCTATGCCTTGGAAAAGGCGCTTAATTCCTTTGAAGAAGATGTTAAAGAAAATAGGAATCTTATAATTGACGGGCAAAGGAAAAATGAAGAGCTTATCATTTCATTGGATGAAAAGTTTGAAAAACTCCAAAGCAACCTTGATTATGAGGCTCCTTTGAAAAAACAGCTTGTAAGTATTACAAAAGATATGGGCGAAAAGCTTAAAGATGCCAATAGGCAAGGATGGAGCAGGCTAGAACAGTTTTTATTGATAAATATAGTGCTACTTGTAGTAGTTATCGTTCTGGTTGTGGTTTCCATTCTAGTTTAATCACGTTGGGGGCAAAATATGGATTGGCTTGCAGTAAATTTATCTATACTTCTAATAAGCTTGAGTTTGCTGGTTGGATTGCCTATTTATTTCAGAAAGAAGAATGCTAGAGTAGCGTCCAATGAGGCATTTCAGGAATATTGGCAAAATATGGTTTCACTTGATAAGTATTACGCAATACATATTGAACAATTAAATAAACATCTTAATACTATCAACTATTGGCTAAAGAAGGGCATAGATCCTACTGAATCTGAGGAAGAGCAGGAAAAACTGGAGCAGGAGGACAGATTTTTTGCTGGTTTGATGAATCCTTTGGAGGCCAAAAAATGGCGGGAATCAGTTAAAAAAGCCAGGGAAGACGACAGTGAGGCGGAGGATGTAAAAAGCATTCGAGTCAATGAGTTTTTTGTGGGGGATATGGAAGAAATGGAGGTAGAACAATCCAAGATGGATTTTGTATACGCTCCAGATTTAGATGATTGCATATATTATTGTGCTACCCCGGAGACTCTAGAAAAAAAGGATTATAGGCACGTTATATACTTTACTACATCTAGACCTACCAATATTCCTGTGGTTTATCCATACAAGTACGAGGGAGCTCAGATGCTTTCCTTGTACAAGCATCCAGCCCAGACAGTTTGGTTCTTGAAGAACTGGAAGAGCATTCGTGAAGGCTTGGAAGGCGGAGCCTATGAGGATATTGTAGAGCTTGATGATAGTGTTGCAGATTTTGACCTATAAATAGAATTAATAGGTGATTAGATGAATAGTGCAGATAAAAGTAAATTTGAAAAGGAATTTCTGGAAAGAAAGCCAAATCGCTGCTCTAAATGCAAAGGAAGGTTGAAATATATTGGCGGAGGCTACTATGAGTGCTACGATTGCGGCAATCAGGAGATTGATGATTTTGGCATGATAAAGGATTACATTGATGAGCACGGTGCCGCTCCAGCGGTGGTTATTTCCGATCATACGGGAGTTCCGATTGAGCTGATTAATGGAATGCTTCGCGAGGGCCGCTTAGAGATTCCCGAGGGCAGCAAGGTTTATATTACCTGCGAGGGTTGTGGGTGCAGTATTCGATATGGTAGGTATTGTCCCGATTGTATCAGGAACAAGACTAATACCTTAAAGGGAGTGTATTTTAATCCAGAGGTTGGGGAAAAGCCTCAGCGAGAGGTTAAAAGACCTGATGATGGAAAGATGCACTTTTTAGATTTTGGAAGATGATGAGAGCCTGGCTTTTATTAGCCAGGTTCTTTTGGTGTTTGACACTTTAGTCTGATAACGCGTTACCGTGGTGTGCTGACAAATGTCCGCTGAAGGTGTACAATCTCATTTGTTGTTTTTAAAGAGAATAATGTAATGGAGACACAAATGAAAGAGATACTTAAAACCGGGTTAATTGTTATTTTGGGATTATTCTTATATGCCCTTGGAATTGCTTTCTTCGTAGAGCCATCTGGCCTTATTACAGGCGGCGGTACAGGAATCGCTCTTTTTATCCATCATACGTGGGGAATAAAAACATCCGAGGCGTTACTTGTTATAAACACTATTCTTTTCCTGGTAGGCTGGAAGGTTATGGGACACCGCTTCGCCGCAAATACATTACTTTCTACATTTGTACTGCCTGTAGAGATTCGAATTGCAGAGATAATCGCTGCTCGTTGTCAGCCTGTTGATGATATAGTGCTTTGCACGATTTTTGGAGGACTTCTTATAGGTGCCAGCCTTGGAATCGTTATTCGTACCGGGGCATCCACTGGTGGTATGGATATTCCACCTATTGTTTTAAACAAATATTTTGGCACATCCATTTCAGGTGTTATGTGGGTTTGCGATATTATTATATTAGGCATTCAGGCTGTATTTACAGATATTAATTTGGTACTTTATGGAATCATTCTAGTAGTAATATACACAATGACTCTTGATAAGACTCTTATTCTTGGAAAGGCCAAGACTCAGATAAAGGTTGTTAGTAAGAAAAGCAATGAGATTCGCCGTGCCATCCTTCAGGATGTGGATCGTGGCGTTACTGTTATGTACGGCCGTACAGGCTATCTTGGCAAGGATACAGAGATTTGTCTATCAATCGTATCTACCAGGGAGCTGGCAAAGGCAGAGAGACTTGTTCATCAGATTGATCCAGAGGCTTTCATTATTGTAAGTCGTGTTTCTGAGGTTAAGGGACGAGGCTTTACTGAACAGAAAAAGTATTTATAGAAGAATCATATATTCTGACAGATAATAATGTGGATAACTTTCTAATTGTGCATGCTAAAAATAGAAAGTTATCCACATTTTTTATTAATAGCATGGTTTTCAAGAAGAAACGAAATAAAAATGCAGGAATACTTGCAGAGATTTTTTGCAATAAAAACCATGGAAAACTTTGTTTAAATACTAGAAAAAACTAGGCTTTTATGATAAAGTTTTCTTGGAAATTCTTAAATGTATTCAATTAAAACGAAAGGAGAGCAGCTATGGATAAATCCGACAGTCACGGGCGATTATGTAACTTATATACAGCTGCTCTTTTAATTTTCTAATCGGGCAGTTCCTTTGTGTTGTTTAATGCAAACTACATAATCAGTGACTTTTTTATTCCTATAGTTCAGGTGAAACTATGGAAAACAAAGATCTTTTAGAAGATAGCAAGACTCAGGAGATTGTTGACTTGCTACGTTCTGACATGGGTGCAGAACAGTTGATTGAGGCCCTGGATGATTATCATGAAAATGATATTGCTGAGGCCTATGAAGCACTGGATACAGAGGATCGTCAGAGACTCTTTGGCATCTTAGGTGCAGAATTACTTTCAGAAATCTTCCCTTATATTGAAGACGTAGGTGAATACTTAACTGAGATTACACCAGAGCAGGCGGCTGATGTCTTAGAGAACATGGATGCCGATGATGCGGTTGATGCTTTGGAAGATATCGAAGATGAGGAACAGAGAGAAAAGCTCATCGAATTGATGGATGAGGATGCATCCGCAGATGTACGACTGATTAATTCATACGATGAGAATGAAATCGGTAGTATGATGACTACCAATTTTATCGTTATCTCAGAGACATTCACAGTCAAGCAGGCTATGCGCTCACTAATTTCTCAGTCTCAGGAAAATGACAATATCAATACTATCTACGTAGTTGATGACAATGACAAATACTGCGGTGCTATCGAGCTTCGCGATTTGATTTTGGCCAGAGCTGATACACCTTTAGAGGATATCATCAGTCACAGCTATCCAAGTGTTCAAGCGGATGCAGTGATTTCTGATACTATCGAAATGTTAAAGGATTATGCGGAGGATTCTATTCCTGTCCTTAATCCAAATGATGAAATAATTGGTGTAATCACATCTCAGGATATCATCGAGGCCGTTGATGATGAGATGGGTGAAGACTATGCTAAGTTAGCTGGTTTGACTGCAGAGGAAGATTTAAACGAGTCTCTGCCGGAGAGTATAAAGAAGCGTATTCCTTGGCTTCTTCTGCTTCTTGGCTTAGGACTAGTTACCAGCTCTGTTATCGGTATTTTCGAGACAGTAGTTGCTTCAGTTGCAGTGGTTGTAGTGTTCCAGTCGCTTATTCTTGATATGGCAGGAAATGTTGGTACACAGTCACTAGCTGTTACTATCCGTGTCCTTATGGACGAGGAGATTTCCGGACTTGAAAAGGCCAAATTCGTTCTTAAAGAAATGCGAGTTGGTGGCACTAATGGATTGATTTTGGGAATGCTGGCATTTGTATTTGTAGCATTATATCTCCACGGATTAAAGGGCTACGCTTGGTATGCAGCATTTAGCGTTTCTGGTATTGTTGGATTTTCACTTTTTGTGGCTATGATTGTTTCCAGCTTTATCGGTACCATCATCCCTATCTTTTTCCACAAGATAAAGGTGGATCCTGCTGTTGCCTCTGGTCCACTTATCACTACAGTAAACGACCTTGTAGCAGTAATTACTTACTATGGATTGGCAGGAATGCTTCTTGTAGGACGTTTGTAAAATAAGAAATTTTTAAGCCCTCTATATTGTTATTCAATATAACAATATAGAGGGCTTTTTTCACACAATATACATAAAAAACAACAAAATGTTGTAGAACTTAGGAGGCAAATAGGATAAAATTTAAGTATAAAAACTAACTGCTGTGCAAAGTTTCTTATTAAGTATAGCAGCTCTAGTGCACTTCCTCTTACTAGTAACACTAGGAAGTGGAAAATTTAATAGGTAAGGAGTGTGACCCTATGAAGAAAAACTACGTACTTGACACTAACATCCTGATCCATTGTCCTACAGCATTATTTGGTTTTGATGATAATAATGTTATTATTACCACCACAACCCTACAGGAGCTGGATTCTAAGAAGACAGCTTTTGCTGAGGTGGGCTATGGGGCTAGAGAATCTATCAGGAACATCGAGTCCATAGAAGGAGATTATGCCAGTGGGGTCCAGATGCCTAACGGCGGTACCTTTAAAATCGCCAAAGAATCTGAATTTGAAAAGCTGGTTCCAGCAGAGTTTACGCTAGACAGACCTGACAATAGAATAATCAATGGGGTTTTGGCAATTGCAAAAATGTCAGACCTTGAAACAATACTTGTAACAAACGATATTTCTATGAGAATCAACGCTACAATGTGCGGATGTGTGGTACAGGGCTATCACAATGAAATGATTCTCGACAACGAAAATTACACAGGACGAAGAGATATCGCTCCAGAGGATATAGAGAGTCCATTTAATAAGGGATTTATTGAAAACGAATTTGGTATTTGTAGAGACGGAAGTAATTCAGCATTATATACATTCAAGGAAGATGGATGGCATCTTTTGAAGGACCGGGATTATTACACTCCATACTGTCAGCCTAGAAACGTGGGCCAAAGATTTGCATTATATGCACTTCTTGCTCATCCAGAGGATTTGCCGCTTGTAATCCTAAAGGGTAGCGCTGGTACAGCGAAGACATTTCTTTCGCTGGCAGCAGGACTTCAGGGATACTATCACAACGGCTACGACAGAATTATGATTACCCGAAGCAATACGCTTTCAGATAATGATTTAGGCTTCCTTCCAGGTGATTTGGAGGAGAAGATGACTCCTCTTATTGCACCATTTATGGATAACCTGCAGGTACTTTTGAAGGGGCAGAACGAAGAGAAGGAACAGGTGAAGCTGCAAATTGAGGATATGTTTGAGACAGGTATCATCGAGATATGTTCTCTTGCTTATATGCGAGGTCGTTCTCTTGTTAATTCCTTTATTATAGTAGATGAAGCTCAGAACTGTACAATAGGACAGATTCTTGAAATCATCACTAGAGCGGGCAAAGGTTCAAAGGTTGTTCTTCTGGGCGATCCAGATCAGATAGATTCTCCAAAGCTTGATAGAAAGAACAATGGACTTTCTTTTGCAGCTGAGAGAATGAAAGGCTCAAAGCTTTGTGCACAGATTACTTTTGATGAAAGTGAGACAGTAAGAAGTCCACTTGCTGCAGAAGGTGCAAAGCGATTAGTTATTAAATAGTGTTTTCTCTATGTTTATTTTTATAAAAATCCTCCTTTTGGGCTCAGGGTGGCTCCCTGGGCCCTATTTTTTTGAATTTTAAGAATCTTAAAGAATTCTAAAATCGACACTGTATTACTTGAAACAGTACGGGATATGTGTATACTCAGTTTTTAGGTGGGAATGATAAAAATTTGGAGGTAATTTAATGAAGAAAAAAATCGCACTTATGTTAGCTTGTTTGATGGCTAGTACAGCTTTATTTGCCTGCGGTCCAAAGGAAAAAGAGGCAAATAATCAGGCAGAAAAAGAAACCGCTGTAGTTGCAGAGGATACTATTGAAGAGGCTTCCGGAGAAAAGCAAGCAGGCACAGCACCTACATATGCAATCACTTCTGTCACAGCAGATGGATACGAATTTTACGCAGGTTTTCAAGAGTGCATCCAGATTACAGATTCGGATCACGAGGAGTTGAAGAAGTCCTTAGAAGAGTTCTTTGATGGAATGGTTTCTAATTTTAATGAAGGAATTGACGCGTTAAATGAAGAGGCTAAGGGAATCAATAAGGATCAGAAAGAATATGCTGAAGAGCAGGGCCTTGAATATGAGCCCATTAAATATATAGATAATAATTCAGTAAACGTCGTAAGAGCAGACGATAAGATCATCAGCTTTACTGTTATTTCCCATATGGATAGAGGTGGAGCCCACGGATCAACAGTTTATTCCGGCTACACATTCGATGTTAATACAGGTAAGCAGCTTACTTTGGAAAACTTTGGCGACAAGGACAAAATCGTGGAAGTATCAAAGGCATACATTCTTAGCATAATTGAGGAATCTGATGATTCAGCTAAGGAAATGCTCTACAATGATGAGGTGACATCATACAAGTCAGCAATTGACGAGACTTTTTCTAATGGCTACACACCAGAGTATGTAATTGACAATCGTGGAATCAGATTTTATTTCCAGCCATACGATATCGCTCCATATGCAGCTGGGCTCATAAGCTTCAACGTTCCATTTTATGCAATAGATGGATTTAATGAAGAATATATTCCAGTAGATGAGTTTTACACATTCCAGCTTTCAGCTTTAGGATTGATTGACAAAGTTGATGTGGATAACGATGGCGAGCTTGATACAGTTAGTGTAACAAATGAATTAACTGATGAAGGCGGAGATGGTTTATATCATGTCAATGTAAAAGACAAGAGCGTTAAGCAGATTACATCAGACTACGCCTATATTTCAGCTTCCTATGTACACTCAAAGGAAGGTAATTTCATCATAGTTGAGTGCTATGGTAAGTCTGTTACTGCTTACGAGGTTTCAAATGGCATTAAGGTAGTTGGAACTATAGAGTTAGACGATGAATCAAAAACTATTAAAGAAATCAAGGATGGAGAGTTAGTAATAGCCACAGCTACTTATGAGGATGAAAATATAAAGTGGGGCGAGGCTGAAACTCATACATTTACTAAAAGTAGCTTTAATTAAAAAGCAGGTCTAGGCATTGCCCTAGACCTTTATTTTTGTTATAGTTAGAAGTTGAAAAAATGTTTATATTTGGCTCCTTCCAGCAGGATAATTGTGGAAGCGGCTTATAGATAAGGAGCGCATATGAGAATAGGAACAGGTTATGATGTACATAAGCTGGTAGAGGGCAGAGACCTTATAATCGGCGGTGTTAAGATAGAACACACACTTGGACTTTTAGGTCACTCTGATGCAGATGTACTTTTACATGCAATAGCAGATGCTGTTCTTGGAGCAGCAGGATTAAAGGACATAGGAGCTCATTTTCCAGATACAGACCCTAAATACAAGGGCGCTGATTCTATGAAGCTTCTAGAAGAGGTCCGGGAGCTTGTTATGGACAAGGGCTACGTGGTAGGAAATGTTGATGCTACCGTTATCGCTCAGAAGCCAAAGCTTCGTCCATACATAGAGCAGATGGAAGAGAATGTTGCTAAGTGTCTTGGCATAGATGTGGATCAGGTAAATATAAAAGCTACAACAGAAGAACATCTTGGTTTCACGGGACGCGAAGAGGGCATCAGCTCACAGGCAGTCTGTTTGCTCTACGAGTTTTACGATGGAAGCAATGTAGTATTTGACAGCGGACGCAGCTGCGAAACTTGCGGAGGATGCGCTAGAAATAAAGGAGAATAATAAAAATGGATTTTAAATTTTACAATACAGCAACTAGACAGGTAGAGGTTTTTAAACCAAATGAAGAGGGCAAGGTGGCTATGTACACTTGCGGCCCTACAGTATATCATTTCGCACATATCGGAAATATTCGTACATATATTATGCAGGATGCTCTTATCAAGTCTTTAGAGTATGCAGGCTACCAGGTAAAGCGTGTTATGAACATCACGGATGTTGGACATCTTTCTTCAGATGCAGATACAGGTGAGGACAAGATGGTTGCCGGTGCAAAGCGTGAGCACAAGACAGTTATGGAGATTGCGAAGTTCTATACAGATGCTTTCTTCAAAGATTTTGATGCAGTTGGAAACAAGCGTCCAGACGTTGTTGAGCCAGCTACAAATTGCATTCCAGAATTCATTCATATGGTAGAGGTTCTTCTTGAGAAGGGCTATGCATATGTTGCTGGAGGCAATGTATATTTCGATACTAGCAAGCTTTCAGATTACTACGTATTCTCATCATCAGTTGAGAAGGAAGCCCTCGAGGTTGGCGTTCGTGATGATGTAGAAGAAGACACAAATAAAAAGAATAAGACAGACTTCGTTCTTTGGTTTACAAAGTCAAAGTTCGAGGATCAGGCTCTTAAGTGGGACAGCCCTTGGGGTGTTGGTTATCCAGGATGGCACATTGAGTGCTCTTGCATTTCAATGAAGCACCTTGGTGAGTATATGGATATTCACTGTGGCGGTGTTGATAACATCTTCCCACATCATACTAACGAGGTGGCTCAGTCAGAGGCATACCTTGGTCACAAGTGGTGCAACTACTGGTTCCACAGTAATCACCTCAATGACCAGTCAGGAAAGATGTCAAAGTCAAAGGGCGCTATCCTTACAGTATCTGTTCTTCAGGAAAAGGGCTACGATCCACTTGTTTACAGATTCTTCTGCTTACAGTCACACTACCGTAAGCCACTTGTATTCTCTTGGGAGAATCTTGATAACACAGTTACAGCTTACAATAAGCTGGTTAAGCGTGTTTCAGAGCTTAAGGCTGAGGGTGCAGTAGACGAGGCTGTGAAGTCGGAGTTTGAGGAGAAGTTCTGCGAGGCAGTTTCAAACGACCTTAATACATCTATGGCTATCACAATTCTTTATGATGCATTAAAGGCTGATACTAGTGATGCAACAAAGCTTGCACTTGTAGAGAGCTTTGACAAGGTGCTTTCTCTTGATCTTATCGGTCACGCAAAGGCACTTTCAGAAGCTGGCAGCGCTGTTGATGCAGAGCTTGAGGCATATATTAACGATGCAATCGCTCGTCGTGCAGAGGCTAAGAAGGCAAAGGATTTTGCTACAGCAGATGCAATTCGTGATGAGCTTTTAGCAAAGGGTGTTGAGATTAAAGATACTCGTGAAGGAGTAGTATGGCATTTGGTTTAAATGATTATTTGAACGAACAATTTAACATTGAGCCAAAGGATATCAGGACTTATTCGCCATTGACACTTGCCTATATTGGCGATGCTATTTTTGATGTGGTGATTCGTTCTATCCTTGTAAATAAAGGTAATACTGCAGTAAACAAGCTTCACCAGCGTGCCAGTTCTGTGGTGAAGGCGCCTACCCAGGCGGCTATGGCTGCAGCTCTTATGGATAGCTTCACTGATGAAGAGGCCGACTGGTATCGTCGTGGCCGCAATTCCAAGCCCCACACTAAGGCAAAGAACGCCACCACTATGGACTACCTGGAGGCTACAGGTTTTGAGGCCGTAATGGGTTACCTGTATTTGACTGGAAATATGGATCGTATATGCGAATTAGTTAATCGTGGAATCGAAGCTTTGCAGCTAGATATACTGCAATAAGTTTCTAGAAAGAGTAAGCTGGTAATTCACAATCTCTGAGATTTCTGGAAAGTGACATCTAGTCATTGGAAGAGATCTCAGGATTGTGAAAGTAACCAGCGTAGTTAGGAGTATAAATGGAAGAAAGTAGAATTGTAGAAGGACGTAACGCTGTATTGGAGGCTTTTCGTTCTGGAAAAACTATAGACAGATTGTTTGTTTTAGAAGGCTGTAAGGATGGCCCTATTCAGACTATCCTTCGTGAGGCTAAGAAAAGCAAAGATACTGTAATCAGCTTTGTAAAGAAGGAGCGCTTGGATCAGCTTTCAGAGACTGGCAAGCATCAGGGTGTTATCGCATACGCAGCTAGCTACGATTACGCAGAGCTTGATGATATTTTAGCTGCAGCACGTGAAAAGGGTGAGGATCCATTCCTTATTATCCTTGACAATATCGAGGACCCACACAATCTTGGCGCTATCATCCGTACTGCAAATCAGGCAGGCGCTCACGGTGTGGTTATTCCAAAGCATCGTGCAGTAGGTCTTACAGCTACTGTTGCAAAGGCATCAGCGGGTGCAATCAACTACACTCCTGTTGCAAAGGTTACCAACATCAGCAAGACTATGGAAGAACTTAAAGAGCAGGGTATGTGGTTTGTTTGTGCAGATATGGGCGGCACCACAATGTACGACCTTAATCTTACAGGTTCAATCGGACTCGTTATCGGAAACGAAGGCCATGGAGTATCCGATTTAGTAAAGAAAAATTGCGATATGATTGCCAGCATCCCAATGTACGGCGATATAGATTCCCTTAATGCATCAGTTGCCTGCGGCGTACTTGCATACGAGGTTGTTAGACAGAGAATTAATAAAAGTAAATAATTCTAAGGAGTAGGTATGGACCTGCGAGAAGAATATAACAATTTCTCAGACGAGGATCTTGTGAAAAAATATCAGGATGGCGATCAGGCTGTCCTGAATTATATATGTGAAAAATATAAGCCCCTAGTGTTGAAAACCTCAAAGAAATATTTTCTTGTTGGTGGAGAAAACGAGGATTTGATTCAGGAGGGGATGATAGGTCTCTTTGGGGCTATCGGAGATTATGATACAGACTCAGAAGTGACATTTTTTAGATTTGCTCAGCTCTGTATAGACAGGCAGATGATTAAGGCGATAGAGGCCAGCAATAGAAAGAAACATTCTCCATTAAATGCTTATGTTTCACTGTATGATGAGGATGGTGGCGAGATAGATGAGCCTTCATACACATCTGATGATCCAGCAGAGCTTATAATAGAGGCGGAAGAAAATTCTGATTTGATTATGCGACTTAAAAAAGCACTGTCGCCTATGGAACAGCAGGTTTTCGATTTGTATATGCAGGATTACGACTATAAGGAAATAGCCCAGAAGCTTGGGAAAGCAGAAAAGTCTATTGATAATACACTTACAAGAATCAAACAAAAAGCACGAGCTCTTTAAAAGAACTCGTGCATTTTTTTCATTATTGAATATAATTCGTCTGCAGGTATCTGCCCAGGTGCAGAGGCCTGTGATGCCGAACCAAAAGTGATGGCCGAGCCAAAAAACTCACCGCAGATTCTACTGATTACACCTGTTTTTGCCATAGACATGGTGACGATTGGTCTGTCGGCGTAATTGGAAACCATTTCTTCGGTGGCACCTAGAAGAGTGAGCACATCTGCTTTATCAACAGGCATAACTGCAATCTTTGGAATGTCAGCACCAAGATTTTGCATACGCTGAAGTCTTGAAATTAATTCTTTTTTTGCAGGAGTTCTTTCAAAATCATGATTTGAGACAACTACTTTTATATTGTTTCTGTGGGCTGCCTCGACTATGGAACTTACCAAATCATCCCCAGTAAATAGCTCCACATCCACTAAATCAATCAGGCCAGTGTTAATTGCATCAAGGTTTATTTGAAAATAGTCCTCTTTGCTGATTTCGAGCTCGCCGCCTTCTACTTTTGTTCTGAATGTGAATAGAAGAGGAGTGTCATCCAAAATATCTCTGAGTTTATATAAAATATCTGATACAGCTGAGGGAAAAAGGACGTTTTCAAAAAAGTCCACTCTCCATTCAACTAAATCATGTTTTATTTCTTTTAATGCTAAGGCTGCCTCCAATATTTCCCCTGAAGTTTTACCTACGATAGGTACGCATATTTTAGGAATGCCTTCGCCGATTTTTACGCCTCTGATATCAATGCAGTTATTCATGTCAGCCTCTTTTCCGTAAATACGTTACTAAAAATCTTACAATAGAGAGTATCACAATTAGTGTTTAAAAACTAGCAATTCTCTTTTAATTTATTAGAATATTTGGTAGCATTAGAAAAATATTATTAATACTAACGGAGAGGGACTATGTCTAATATATTTTTAATAGGATTTATGGGTACAGGAAAATCTACAATTGCAGAAACACTTAAACGTAAATACGATATGCAGATTGTAGATATGGATGCTGAAATAGAAAAAGAGCAGAAGATGGTCATTTCTGATATTTTTGCCACTAAAGGTGAGGAATATTTCAGAGATCTAGAGACTCAGCTTATTAAAGATTTGCAAAAAAAAGATAACGTTGTTGTCTCTTGTGGAGGCGGTGCTGTTCTTAGAGATGAGAATGTTACTGAGATGAGAAAAAGCGGAAAAGTAGTTCTTCTCAATGCTACTCCTGAAACTATTTTACAACGTGTAAAAAATAGTCATAACAGACCTCTTCTTGAGGGAAATAAAAACGTAGATTTCATCCGTGAGCTGATGAGCAAAAGAGAAGATAAATACAATGCTGCTGCGGAAATAACAGTAAGCGTAGATAACAGAGATGTGGATGAGATAGCAGATGAGGTTTACAGAAAAGTATTTAAATAGAATGTAGTGAAAAAGCCTGTGGCTTTATCCTATAATGGATAAGCCTCAGGCTTTCTGTTTTTATAAACAACAAATTCTTTGAATCCACAATCATTTAATAATTCTGGAAGCTTTTCAAAATCTGCAGCTACGTGTTCAGGCATGTGAGCGTCTGCTCCAAGTGTAATCATATTACCGCCCAACTCATTGTAGCGCTTGATGATAGATTTGGTTGGATTTGGATTGGAAAGTCCTTTTCTAAGTCCGCCTGTGTTGATTTCCAATGCTTTGTCCATTTTAATTATCTTCTTAAGAATCTCGTCCACGATTTCAAAGTAAGGCTGGTGTGTATCTTCCTTTACTTCAGGGTCCTTTGCATATCTAAACGCATAATCGAGGTGAGCCACAGTATCAAAATCAGTAAAAGCTGATATATTTTCCAGAACACATTCATAATATCTGGTGAGAAGCCGCCTTGCATCCCCTGTTTCCCAGAAGGAATCAAAATATGGATCCTGCTTATCTATAAGATGAGTACTTCCTATTATAAAATCGAAAGGAATTTCTTTGGCTACCTTGTATAATTCATCAGCTACGTGAGGCTGGATGCCTAGCTCGATTCCTGTTAATACAGTAAATCTATCGTCAGTCTGTTCTAAGGCCAGCTTATGCTGAGCTTCGTAGTAGCTGTAAGGGTCAAGTTCGAAAAAACCGTACTTAGGAGGGTAATCCAAGTCCATATGATCTGTAAATGTGATGCCTAAAAGATGCTTGGCTCTGGCGGCATTTATCATATCTATTGGAGCAGCCTCAGAGTCCCCAGAAAAGTTGCTGTGCATATGATTATCCCAAAACATAAAGTACCTCCTTTTGTGGGTAATTCTAGCACTTTGAGAAAAATTTAACAATATTTCATTTTGGGGTTGAATTATAAATGGGTTTTGTTTAAAATGTAGTACATACGGGGTGCTTTTTTGAGGCACTTCAGAAAATTAATATTTTAAAAGAATCTTTAGGAGGATTTAAAAATGGCAGTAAGAGTAGCAATTAACGGTTTTGGCCGTATCGGACGTCTTGCATTCCGTCAGATGTTCGGCGCAGAAGGTTACGAAGTAGTAGCAATCAACGACTTAACTAGCCCAAAGATGTTAGCACATCTTTTAAAGTATGATTCAT
>JAEEGF012246038.1_pt1 | contig 31558 bp, 28 predicted proteins | sample 9134171 | NCBI WGS metagenome assembly JAEEGF01 (sample SAMN16246542, study PRJNA631951) | gut metagenome | biome: gut microbiome; feature: rumen; material: AP-attached | host: Bos | place: Iran: Karaj | collected 2018-10 | reverse complement strand
CCATCAGCACTATTCTCAAACGCGAATATGTCATCAAAGAAGACCGCGACCCCAAGGAGGTGGAATGCACAGCCATCGTACTAAAGGACAACGCACTGCACACAGAGAAACGTACCGAGAAGATGGGAGCCGAGAAGGGAAAGCTGTTTCCAACCGACATCGGAAGCGTGGTCAACACCTTCTTGATGGAACACGTTGCCTACATTGTTGACTACAATTTCACCGCCACGGTGGAAAAGGACTTCGACGACATCGCCACTGGCAAGAAACAATGGCGCAAGGTGGTGGACAAGTTCTACGTTCCCTTCCACAAAAACATCCGCCTCACCCAACAGACCAGCCACCGCACCAGCGGCAGCCGTCTGATAGGTGTCGACCCCAGGACTGGACGCAACCTCTATGCCAAGATTGGCCGCTATGGTACCTTGGTGCAGCTAGGCGACACGTCGAATGACGAGAAGCCCCAATTTGCCAGCATGAAGAAGGGACAGAGCATTGAGACCATAACGCTCGAAGAGGCCCTCTCGCTGTTCGAGTTGCCCCGTACCGTGGGACAATTTGAAGACCACGACGTGATAGTGAGCATCGGCAAGTTCGGTCCCTATGTGCGTCTTGACAACAAGTTCTACTCCCTCTCTAAGAACGATGACCCCTATGAGGTAACCCTCGACCGTTGCATTGAGATTATCAAGAACAAGCGAGCCGCCGAAGCCGAGAAAGAACGCCTGCGCCAGCTCTATCCCCACCTCATTGGGCAGTATAAAGACCAACCCATCAACTCCAATATTGGACGTTATGGTGCCTATCTTTCATACAACAGCGAGAACTACCGCATACCTAAGACCGTCGACCCGCTGAAACTAACGCTTGAAGAAGCTATTGCCATTATCGAGACGGCCCAAGAGAAAAAGGCCCGCAGCCGCAAAAACAAGAATGAGTGAGGCTCAGTATAGTCATAGTCAACTATAACGTCAAATACTTCCTCGAGCAGTGCCTGGAGTCGGTTTTTTCCTCCGACCTGGAAGTAGAGGGAGAGCATGGCAACGCCGACGAAGCCCCCATTGACCTGGAGGTATACGTGGTGGACAACGCCTCGGTCGATGGTTCGGTCGAGATGGTCAGGGAACGCTTCCCTGAGGTTCACCTCATTGCCAACCATGACAATGTGGGCTTTGCCCGTGCCAACAACCAGGCCTTACGCCTCATCATGGAGACTCCTGATAGCAGTCGAGACTCAGACACTGCTACGAAAGACCTAGTGCTGCTTCTGAATCCCGACACGGTGGTAGAACGCGACACTTTCCGCCAATGTGTGGCATTCTTTGCCTCACATCCCGACTGCGGCGGGCTAGGAGTGAAGATGGTCAATGGCGAGGGCACCTATCTCAAGGAGAGCAAACGAGGTTTCCCCTCCCCTGCTGCTGCCTTTTACAAAATCAGCGGACTGATACGCCTGTTTCCCCACCATCCACGCATTGCAGCCTACTATATGGGGCACCTCGACGACCAGGAGACCAACCCTATCGACATCCTCCCCGGCGCATTCCTTATGATTAGCCGAAAGGCTCTGGATAAAGTAGGGCTGCTCGATGAGTCCTATTTCATGTATGGCGAGGACATCGACTTCTCGTGGCGAATCAAGATGGCGGGATTCGAGAACTACTATTACCCCTCAGCCCGTATCATACACTACAAAGGAGAGAGTACGAAGCATGGCAGTATGAACTATGTGTACACATTCTACAACGCCATGTCGATATTCGTGCAGCACTACTTTACCGACAGTAAGGCACGATGGTTCAACCTGCTCCTCAGGCTAGCCATCTGGACAAGAGCCTGCCTAGCATGGTTGCAGAGGGTGATAAGGGCAGTGGCGCTGCCTGCACTTGATTTTGCAGTGGCCTACGGCGGCTTTGTGACCATCAAATATTTGTGGGCAACCCGTTGGGCCGCCAATGCGGCGTATTACCCACCTCAGTACACATGGGTGATAATACCCATTTATATTCTTGTCCTGATGCTGCTGAGCTGGCTGTATGGAGGATACGAAAAACCTGTACGTCCCAGCCGTATACTTAAAGGGATGGCCATTGGCACAGGTCTGTTGTTGGTCTTTTATTCACTACTTGACGAAAGTCAGCGATACTCACGAGCTTTGCTGCTACTCGGATGCGCATGGACCCTGCTTTCCACTTTGGGTATTCGTGGCCTGTTGAGCCTGATGAAAGTGCCCGGCTACAATCTGCGTCCCTTACGCACACGCTCCTGCATCATTGTAGGAGGAGATGAGGAAGTAGCCCGCGTGAGCCAGCTTTACCAGTCGCTCGGAGGCACACAGATTGAGACTTTGGTCGATGCCTGTCCCGACGTAAGAAGGCTGAACGACACCATACGATACTATAATGCCGATGAAGTAGTGTTCTGTAGCAAAGACCTCCCCATTCAGGCAATCATCAACCTAATGACTCAGTTGGGAGACTTGCCCGGCAAACACCGACAGGTGGAGTACAAGATAGCTCCGACCGACAGCGACTTCATCATTGGCAGCGACAGCATCCACAGGGCAGAAGACCTCTACACCGAGGAAATCCGCACCATTGCCGACCCCCTCAATCGCCGCAACAAACGCCTGTTCGACATTTGGACCTCTTTTCTACTACTGCTATTCTCACCACTATTGCTTCCTTTCCAGCGGCACAAGAGAGACTATTACACCCACTGCTGGCAGGTGCTGATAGGTAAAAAGAGTTGGGTAGGCGTGACCAACACGCATACACGCAACGGTATCTTTGCCCCCGAAGATGCGCTCCCACGACGTGCTGCCACCATCAGCCCCGAACTCAAGCAACGACTGCATCTGCGTTATCTACGCAACTACAAACTAACTACCGACATGCAAATCCTCTTTACTAATCTCTTCAACATCTAGCTTACATGAACTTCAGACTGACACTGCTACTTTTGATAATGGCCTTCGCCACCTCTACCCTGCAGGCCCAACGCATACATGCCTATGCTTTGGGCGGAGCTATCACCTCGCAGGTAGAAGGAGACGAACTAAAGGGATTTAACCACTGGGGTCCCACTGGCGGAGTGGGTGTAATCGCCAATCTTGACGACTATGACAGGCTGAGCCTAGCCATCGAGACCGACTACTCCTGCCGAGGCATCAGTAACCACAAGTTTAACAATGAGAACTTCTATAATATCACCCTGAATCTCCATTACGTCGATATCCCTATAGCACTCTTCTTCCGCGACCCCTACGGAGGACTGCAAATAGGAGCTGGAATCGTTTATAGCCGATTGGTGAGCCAGCCACACGGGACCATTGTTTACAATCCCATGTACTTTATCCCCGACACTACCGACATGACCTTCTTGAAAAACGATATAGCCCCCTCTATTGAATTCCGATTCGCCATCTGGAAGAATCTTCAATTCAGTGCACGCTACCAGTATTCCATGATTCCGATTAAACGCAATTGGAAATACCAGTTTGCTGGTAATACCCACTCCAACAACTTCTACGGCTCATCCATTGCCTTCCGCCTTATCTGGCAGTTTGGCGAGGACTCCCCCTCCTACACCAGAACCCACAAGAGAAGAAGATGAAAAAGGCCATATTCCCAGGTTCGTTCGACCCCTTCACTCGGGGACATGAGGCGATAGTCCGCCGAGGATTGCAGCTATTCGACCGAATAGTGATAGCCATCGGTGTCAACACAGAGAAACAATATATGTTCTCACCCGAGGAACGGCTTCGTTTAGCGCTTGACTTCTTCCCTGACGAGCCTCGTATTGAAGCTCTCACCTATTCCGACATGACGGTTGACCTCTGCCATAGACTAGGAGCCTCATTCATCCTGCGTGGCATACGTAACGAGAAAGACCTCCTCTATGAACAGACCATCGCCGCCGTGAACCACACCCTCGACCCTAGCATCGAGACCGTCATCCTACTTGCCGACATAGAACATCAAGACATCAGTTCCACCTTGGAGCGAGAGCGCCTCGCCCACCCTCAAACCGCCCCCCATCAACAACACTAGCTCCATACTCGACACCTCAGTCTCATTCCTTAAAGGCGTGGGACCACAGAAGGCCGATATCCTTGCCAAGGAATTCGACATACATACTTATGGCGACCTCCTCCATTATTTTCCCTTTAGGGTAGTGGACCGCTCGCATGTCAGCACCATCGACAATTTCAACAGTGAGGAGCCCTACCTCGTGTTCCGTGGACGCATCAGCGACCTGCACACCATTACCTCGGGACATTCTACTCGCCTAGAGGCCTCCTTTACTGACGGAACAGGTACTATGACGCTAGTGTGGTTCCAAGGAATCAAATGGATAAAGGAGTCCTTACGACCGGGCACCGTCTACAATGTCATGGGAAAACCTTCCCTTTATGGCTCTACCCTCCAGCTGGTCCACCCCGACTTAGAAGCCTCCTCTTTATACGACGAAGGTCCTGTCCATGCCTTTCTGCCTATCTACCGCACTACCGAAAAAGCCAAGAACCGAGGTCTGGGGACCAAGACCATTGCCCGCATCACCAGCACCCTGCTGCAACATATTCCCAAAGAACTGCCCGAGACACTTCCAGCCCAATTCGTACAGAAATATCATCTCCTCGACCGCAGCACCACCCTTCGGAAGATTCACTACCCCAATACAATGGAAGAGTGGCAACAGGCCATTCTGAGAGTGAAATTCGAGGAGCTTTTCTACCATCAACTGGACTACCAATATAGCCGGATAGCCCGAAAGCAACACTCGGTAGGACGAGTGTTTGGCTCTATCGGAAGCCATTTCAATACCTTCTACAACGAGCATCTCCCTTTCCCCTTGACAAACGCACAGAAACGTGTCATCAAAGAGATTAGGAGTGATATGCGTAGCGGCAGACAGATGAACCGCCTGCTACAGGGCGACGTGGGAAGTGGGAAAACCCTGGTAGCACTGCTCACCATCCTTATAGCCCTTGACAATCAATGCCAAGCCTGCCTAATGGCTCCCACAGAGATATTGGCGACCCAACACTTTACCAACTTTCAGAAGTACTTGGCCAACCAAAACATACAAGTAGAGTTGTTGGTAGGGTCACTCAAGGCAAGCCAGAAAAAGAAGATAAAACAAAGGCTCGCCAACGGCGAGATTGACATACTGATTGGGACACACGCCCTGATTGAACCCGACGTTCAGTTCAAACAACTAGGTTATGTGGTCATCGACGAGCAACACCGCTTCGGAGTGGAGCAACGTGCAAAACTATGGGGCAAGAGCACTATACCGCCCCATATCCTAGTCATGACTGCCACCCCCATTCCTCGCACACTGGCAATGACACTCTATGCCGACCTCGATTGTTCGATTATAGACGAATTGCCCCCCGGACGCCAACCAGTAGTCACCACCCACGGCACCGATGCCAATCGCTCCCAACTATTCCATTTCATGCAAAAGGAGATTGCTAAAGGGCGACAGGTCTATGTAGTCTACCCGCTTATCAACGAGAGCGAAAGCCTTGACCTCAAAGACTTGATGGACGGATATGAGAGCATCTCCCGCAGTTTTCCCCAGCCGCAATACCAACTCAGCATCGTCCACGGGCAGATGCCCGCCGAAGCCAAAGCCTACGAGATGGATCGCTTTAAGCGGGGTGAGACTCACATCATGGTCTCCACCACTGTCATCGAAGTGGGGGTCGATGTGCCCAATGCCACCGTTATGGTCATCGAAAATGCCGAACGATTCGGGTTGAGCCAACTGCACCAGCTCAGGGGACGCGTGGGACGTGGTGGTGGAAAGTCCTATTGCATTCTTATGACCAAGAACGACTTGAGCCATACTAGCAAGCAACGCATCCAGACCATGTGCAACACATCAGATGGATTTGCCATTGCCGAAGCAGACCTGCGACTGAGAGGTCCCGGAGACCTACAAGGATTGCAACAAAGTGGAATGCTCGACCTAAAGATGGCCGACCTCGTCGACGACGAGCCGCTCGTCTGCGCCACACGTGACGAGGTGAACAACCTCCTAAAAACCGACCCCGACCTTCAACGCCCCGAAAACCACATCCTGCTACAATACATTCAGAACCATAGTCACCTCCCCCACTGGGACAAAATCAGCTAACAACCCATTACCCATCATTAATATGCAACTGAAAGCCCTCCCAAATACCTCACTATCATCTGGAGAACTCAAACTCTATGCCTATCCTGACGATCGACCCAACACCCCCGTAGGGTGCGTAGAGTTATACAATTATGACCCCGTCAACCGCCGTGCGGCAGTGGGACTGGTAGTATCTAACGAATATCGCAGGCAGGGATATGGCACTATCATGATTCAAGCTCTAAGTAAATTCTGTATAGAAAACACCTCCTTACATCAGGTCTACGCAGACATTGCTGCCACCAACACTCCAAGTATCAACATCTTCCAACGAGCTGGATATCAACACTGCGCCACTCTTCGCGACTGGGTGGTACGTTCTAACCATTATATCAACACTTACCGTTACCAACTAATTCTAAACTAAGCTATGAAACGCATCCGTATCATCGTTATCGCCATCTGTATTCTTGTCGGACTGTCTATCGGATTCGCAATCGGAACAGTCAACCAGCGTATTGCCGTCGACGAACCCACCCGCATTTACCTCCCTGAAGGCTCTGACTACTCTGCCCTTCTTGATACCCTTGACGCCCACCATTGCCTACACTCTCACACCGCGTTCAACCTCATATCAAAGCTACGCGGACTGAACCGACACGTAAAATGCGGCAGCTACGTACTAGAACCTAACATGCGGACAATCTCTTTAGTACAGAAAATATACTCTGGGAATCAAGACCCTGTACGCATCACCATTAATAAGCATCGTACCCTAAAAGACCTATGCCAATTCCTCGGCACCAAATTGCAATTTGAAGCCGACAGCCTGCTTGTCCTGCTTAACGACTCAGACTTCTGTGCTCAGTACAGCCTCACCCCGCAATCCATCATAGGGCTATTCCCTCAAAACACCTATGAGGTATATTGGACCACCTCGCCCTCTGGCTTGGTCGAACGTATGTCTACAGAGTACGAGCGGTTTTGGAAAGAGCGCGACAACAAACTACCCAGCCTAGGGCTCACCCGCCAACAGGTGCTGACCATCGCCTCTATTGTGGAAGAAGAGACCAACTGCAATGAGGAGAAGGCCGACATCGCATCGGTCTACCTTAACCGCCTACGTATTGGTATGGCGTTACAAGCAGACCCGACTGTCAAATATGCAATAGGCGACTTCACCATACGCCGCATCAAAGGCGACATGCTGAAGACTGACAGTCCTTACAACACCTACCAGCATGCCGGACTGCCTCCCGGACCTATCTGCATCCCCTCTGCCTCATCGGTAGATGCCGTTCTTGCAAACAAGTCAACCAGCTACCTATATTTCTGTGCCAAAGAGGATTTCAGCGGCCGTCACAACTTTGCCTCCACTCCCGAAGAACACATAGCCAACGCGCGAAAATTCCACAAATCACTGAATGGCAAAAACATTCACTAACCTCTCTTACTTCACCTACCACGATTCCTTCAAAAATGGGATTCCTTATTGTCATTCACCCAAATCACATGGCTTTCGTCCTACTGGGGACAATATTTTAACACACACTGAATCAGACACTACTGAAAGTAATACATTTTTTTTCTTGTCAATTACAAAAAAAATAGTACTTTTGCAATTGGGTAAGTCTTATACGACCAGCTCCCATTGAATCCCCCAGGGTAGGAATACAGCAAGGGTGTTTGGTTGTAGCGGTGCGATATAAACAGCTTACCCTTTTTTTATGTGCATATGTCAACTACTATAATTTTAGCATACATACTCATTATCGTTGGTATCGTTATCTGGGTTGCCCTCATTCCCAGCCAACGACATGTCAGTCCTAAAGTAATGGACTACATCACTATCTTCGGAGGAGCTTTCCTTTTTGCCTCATGTTTCATTAATCTCGTTCCCCATATCTTTTTAGGTGATGAACCCTATCGTTTCGTAACGCCAGGTATTCATTTCAAGATTGCCGCAGCCGTCATGCTGGGTTTTCTTATCCAGTTGCTGCTGGAGCAGCTCACAAAAGGGGCAGAGCACGGTCACAACCACTGCCCTTGCTGTGCTGAAGAGCAGGAGGCTGAGGAACATCATCATGAGCACCACCAACATCCAGGACATTGCCACAACAGCACGACTATCCATCCTGTCACAGGCCTACTGATAGGGCTCTGCATCCATGCCTTCCTCGAGGGAATGCCTATGGTAGACCTCGACGGTGATATTCACCAAGGACTACTCTATGGAATTGTGCTTCACAATATCCCCATTGCCCTAGTCCTTGTAGGTCTGTTTATGCATAACCATTACGGATTCTGGCGCAGTCTGGCACTACTCTCCATTTTTGCCGTGATGACCCCACTTGGCTCTCTATGCAACCTCTTCCTCGTACCCCAAGACGAAGTGTTGCAAAGCCTGCTTATGGGCGTGGTGGTGGGTATACTGCTCCACGTGGCCGTCAGCATCCTTTTCGACCACGACCACAACAACTTCTCATGGACTAAGTTCGCTTTAATCATAATCGCATTCGTTGCAGCCTACTTCACTCCCGGTTGCCCCGAAATCTACCCACTGTTCTAAATTTCAATTTTCAATTCTCAATTCTCAATTTTCATGACTACCGCCGAAACCATCAAAGACCTCATAAGCCGCAAAGACGCTCTACACCGCTATCTGAATATTGATACCCTCACCGCTCAAATTGCTGAGGAAGAGCAGAAGACCGAGGCACCAGACTTCTGGAATGACCCCAAGGAAGCTCAAAAGACCATGAAGGCTATCAAAGGTCGGAAAGCATGGGTCGACGCCTTCCGCGAAGTGCAGCAGAGCTGCGACGACCTGCAGGTGATGGGAGAGTTTTTCGATAGCGGGGACGCGACCGAGGAGGAGGTAATTGCACAAATTGCCATCACCCAGCCCCTTGTCGAAGCTTTGGAATTGAAAAATATGCTTCAGGGCGAGAGCGATAGTTTCGATGCAGTTCTATCCATCAATGCCGGAGCTGGCGGAGTCGAGGCACAAGACTGGGCAGAGATGCTGATGCGCATGTACATCCGCTACGCTGAAACCCATCACTATCGTGTGGCTGTTTCCAACTGCTTGGATGGTGAAGGTGCCGGCATCAAAAGCGTCACCATGCAGATTGAAGGCGACTATGCTTTCGGATATCTCAAGAGCGAGACTGGCGTACACCGACTGGTACGTGTCAGCCCCTTCAATGCCCAGGGCAAACGCATGACCTCCTTTGCATCAGTCAGTGTCACTCCCTTGGTTGATGACACCATCGAGGTGGTAGTCGACATGTCGCGTCTCTCGTGGGACACCTTCCGCAGCGGTGGAGCCGGTGGTCAGAATGTCAACAAGGTGGAGAGCGGTGTCCGACTCCGCTATCAATACAAAGACCCCTACACGGGTGCTGAAGAGGAAATCCTCATCGAGAACACCGAAACCCGCGACCAGCCCAAGAACAAAGAGAACGCCATGCGACTCCTCCGCTCCCAACTCTACGAGCGCGAGATGCAGCACCGCATGGAAGAACAGGCCAAAATCAAGGCCAGTCAAAAGAAAATTGAATGGGGCAGCCAGATTCGCAGCTACGTCTTCGACGACCGCCGTGTAAAAGACCATCGCACCAACTACCAGACAAGCGACGTCGCAGGTGTCATGGACGGCAAGATCGACAACTTCATCAAGTCCTACCTCATGCAGTTCGGCAACAACGCTTAACAAAGTGAAAATTGAAAATTGAAATTGGCTGCGCACTCAAATCATTCAAATAATTAAGCAATCAAACAGTCATAAAAATTTCAATTTTCAATTTCATCTTTCAATTTCAAAAATGATTCGACCTTCCACTCTTGCCGACTTGCCCCACATCATGGCGATGATTGACCACTCACGTGGTATCATGCGTGCTAATGGGAATACTACTCAGTGGGACGGATATCCTACCGAAGCCACTATTTGCGATGATATAAAAAAAGGCATCAGCTACATCGTGACCGACGACAAAGGACTGGCTATTGGCTGTTTCACCCTCCTCAACGAGCCCGAACCCACCTATTCCTATATCGAAGGCGGACTATGGCTCGACGACACTACTCCCTACCGCACCATCCACCGACTCGCCTGCGCTCCCCAAGCACACGGTGTGGGAAAACAAGTCTTTGAATGGAGCGAATCGCAGGCCTCTTCTATACGCGTCGACACACACAGCACCAACCATATCATGCAACATATCATCCGGCAGAACGGCTACACCTATTGCGGCATCGTATACATGTCCGATGGTACACCCCGCGATGCCTACCAAAAGATGATGTACCATGAAATAGACCCTACCCTCAGGGAATATGTCATGCAGCTCATACTTCCCCGCTACGAACAGTTCGACAGCGCCCACCAACCCGACCACATCCTGCGTGTCATGGCACAGAGCCTCGAATTGGCAAAATACTACCCTCAACTCGATAAAAACATGGTGTTCACTATCGCAGCTTTTCACGACCTCGGAGTTTGTGAAGGGCGCGAACTGCACCACCTCGTCTCCGGTCGAATCATCCGACAAAACGACGACCTCCTCCAGTGGTTTTCTCCCGAACAGATTGAAACCATGGCGCAGGCTGCCGAAGACCACCGAGCATCTGCCTCACAGTCCCCACGCAGCCTTTACGGCATGATCGTTGCCGAAGCCGACCGCGACATAGAGCCCCGCACCATCATCCTCCGCACTGTGGAGTACGGACTCTCCTACTATCCTCAACTCGACAAAGAAGGACACTGGCAGCGCACTCTCCACCACCTCAATGAAAAATACTCTCCCAACGGCTACCTCAAGTTCTTCATCCCCCAATCGCGCAACCAGTCCCAAATGCGGAAACTCCAAGCCCTCATCGCCAACAAGGAGCAACTGCGACACCTCTTTGACGAAATATACGAATCTCTGAAATAGCCCTACCCGATTATGAACACCGTACTCATCATCCTCGCCGTCCTACTTGTCCTCATTGGCATAGCCGGTTCCATCATTCCCGGCATCGCAGGCCCACCCTTCAGCTGGCTGGCACTACTCTTACTCAACTTCACCACTGCAGCCGACTACACACCCCTCTTCCTTGTCGCTACAGCCGCCGTCGCCGTAGTCATCACCATACTCGACTACATTGTCCCCTCCCTCAGCACCAAGCGCCACGGGGGCAGCAAGGCAGGTGTATGGGGTTGCAACATCGGCCTCGTCGTCAGCATCATCGGCCTTCCCTTTGGTCCCACAGGCATCCTCGGTGTCATCTTTTGGCCCTTCGTAGGTGCCCTCGTGGGCGAACTACTCAGCGGCAAACAGAGCCGCGAAGCCCTCCGCGCCGCCTGGGGTGCCTTCCTCGGCTTCCTCACCGGCACCGGCCTCAAACTCGCCTACGCCATCTTCGCCGCCTTCGTCGTCGTCCGCGACCTCATTCACTAACTTCGACAGGCCTACAACGACAATAGCCAATCCCTCAATGAAACGACAGTAATTCCTGCGTCATCCAAAGTACGGCTCTCGTCACGAGTTATTATTATTTTTTCTTTTATAGGTAGACGATTACCCATCTTCAACAGGGCATCCGTCTCCCTTTGCAAAGTAACGCCATCTCCCAACGAGTAACACACCTGAATGGCAGTCTGTCTATCTGGAATATAAAAATCAACCTCGACATTGTCTTTATAGAAAAACACATTGTCCCCATATCGTTTATACAGCTGCACCGCCACCATATTCTCCAAAAGGCTTGTCTCTGGGTCAACTAAAAAAAGATTTAGGATACCATTATCTATAAAATAGTATTTCCTGTTGCTAACCCTGTCCACCAATTTGGAACAGATATTTTCTATTGGCAGCAATAGCCACGATTCTTTCATATATTCGACATAGGCTATCACAGTATCAGTACTGATTTTCTTCCCTGCAGTAGAAACTATGGTAGACATACGGTTGTACGATATGGGTTGTTTAACACTCTCAGCCAACTTTCGTATCAATAATTTCAGAGCGTAATCATTGCGTACCTGATATCTAGAAACCAAGTCTCCGAAAAATATCTTATTGAACAACCCACTTGTCCATGCCCTCTTGTCTTGACGCTCTCTCACCTCGGGCAATCCTCCATACTGGAAATATAGAACCAAGCCCCGACTGATTTCTATATCGTTACGGTAAATAGTATTGGGACTATTGATTTCTATTCCATCCGAGCGCAAATACTCTTTGAAAGTCAGTGGAAAAACCTCCATGACAGAATATCGTCCCCCTAATGTAGTGGCTATCTCACTACTCAACATCTTGGCGTTACTGCCAGTCACATACACCCGGTAGCCTCTGTCGGCCAATCGTCGAGCAAATTTCTCCCACCCGTCTACTATTTGAATCTCATCTAAGAAGAACATGGGTTTAACAGCAAACATCTCCTCGTACGCTGTCTTGACGACATCCAAGTCTGCCAGCGACATCTCCCCCAATCGGTCATCTTCAAAGTTAAAATAGAGTATCTCATCTATGTCATGCCCTACTTTCAGAAAATGATGAATCTGTTGGTAAAGCAAGTACGATTTCCCTGCCCTGCGCAGACCTACAACCACATAATTCAATCCTTCGTCAAAAGAATAATCCCTTTCGAAAAAGCTAACACTTTTTACAAATTGCTGATTTTCTGCAATTATTCGCTTATACAACTCTTTGTTTGCCATAGTTTGACTATTTTCTATTCGATTGCAAAGATACGAATTTTATCGAATATAGTCGATAAAATCATACTACTTTTATCGAATATATTCGACAAAATAGGCGTTTTCATCTTTGCAACTCATCAAAAAGAGGTATCTATTATGAACGACACCCTACTATGCTTAACTAACCACCTTATGAGAATCTTTGCAGACTTTCAAGGCTTCCTCACTGGAACAGGACTAAAACTTGCCTACGCCTTCTTCGCCGCCTTCTTCTTCGTCCACGACCTCATCCACTAGGCTCCTCTCTTGTAGAATCCCCTTTATCCCACGAGTTCATCACTCGTCATCGCTGTCGAAGGGTAGCGTGGGGTCGGCTAGTTCCAACAGGTATTTACACAATGCTCTGAACGGCCAGAAAAGTGGGTTGATTTCCTTGTTATAGTATGGATGGTTGTAGTCGTTGACTATCTGGTAACTCTCTCTTGTGCGGTGCTCTAGGTTGTAAATGGCAGGGGGAGAAGTGAAATATTCGTTGTCAAGACACAGCGTGTCTATCCCCGCCTCATTGGCAAGTTCCACTATACGTTTACGTTCCGCATCGGTAAGCAGGCGTTCTCCTTCACTTTGTATTCCATGACGGAAATGCTCCAACCCAGGATACGTATTGTACTCTAATTCCTTAGCCACCCGCCAGATGATTCGAGCCTCCTTGCCATCAGATACCACTTTCACCAACACTGGTGATTTTTCATGCACATAGCTGCCTCGCAGCAACAGAAAACGCCATTCCTCCTGTATGCCCGGCGGCAATGGCTCATGTAGGTCGCCCTCGCCAAATCCTCTAAGGTGGTATGACACTTGTTTGCAACGCTGGCTCAAATATTTAGTGTCGGCCTTATGCGCCTTATCCATCTCTTCTGGAAACACAAGATATACAAACGGTGGATTCTCCGTCTCGACAATCTTTGGGTTGTGAGGCTTACCCAATTCTTGCTCCAGCTGCACAATTTCCGAGTAAAGTTCCTTATGGTCATCTGTCTCGTCCCAATACTGATAATAGTATTTCAGCGCACTGTCGCCTAGTGTCAAGAAGTAGTGATTCTGATACAGCATTGGGTCTCCATACAATTGGCAGTAATATTCTTTGTACAGTCTTGCCTTGGCCGTAGTATCGACAATAAAGCTTTTCCAAAGATCGTATCCATCACGATAATACAATAATACCAATTGCAAATTACCCACATAGTCGTATCCTTCCGACATTTCCTTTTTTTGCCATTCTCCTACATCAGGTCCCATGGTAACAGTCTGTCTGGCTCGTTCTTCTTCGTTGGCATATATTCTTACAGTCAGTGGCCAAGAAATATCTTTTATCGGCTTGCCTCGCTGGTATATCACATTGAATCGCGGCACTTTTTTCAGTACCCGACGTATCTCACGCTCCTGTCGTGGTGACGCGCCTTCCATTACCACTTTCTTAATGCGACCCTGGCCGTCCACCCTTTGTATCACCACTTCAATCTCCTCATCCATATCGTCTGGACCAAGCCTGCTGTAGTCAATTTGCGATTCCACATAAGTCCTAAACAGAGAATACATATCAGCTCCATCATAATCTCCTCCGTATGGAATGAAACTCTTACGGTTATCGTACACCTGACGCTTCTTCACCATACCTTTTTGCACCTCGTACTCAATATTGAACTCAAACAACGAAGCATACCCCATGTGGATATAGAACAGCAGTTCTCCACCAATGCACGACAGGGTGTCGTTCACCCAATACGCGAAAACGCCACCAGACGTGGCCTTGTCGCCAAATAGTCTTGCCAAAGGGTAGAAGTCGGTGCTGTCGCCCTTTTCGCCTAACCTGATAGCCGTAAGGAACAGGCTGTCCGAGCGGATTTCGAAGTACGCCTGATAGCCCCGCCAACAGGCGGTAGAGCCCATTCCCCACATGTCATCCGGCCTCGGGTGCGTCTCGTCAAAATAGCCCTCTAGGGGGTTGCAAAACAGGTGCAGCGTATCATTACCCACCACTAAGATATCAGGAATCTGGGCCGTTGCATGAGCAGAGTTTGACATCCCCGCCCACAAAACAACCACAAGCAAAATCAATATATTTCTTGCCTTCATACTGTATTGTTTGAGGTTGCAAAGATACAGTTTTTTTGTGATAAGCAGCATAAATATGTTCATTCTCGACATTTTTTGTATATTTGCACAGTGGTCGGTCGGAGTGAGGTCGCCGTTAGTTCGCTGTGAGTCCATCGTTTACACGCTTTTTTAACGTTACTATAACGCTAGTATTACACTATATAAGTGTTGAAATAGTGTCGAAGTAGTGTTGAAATAGTGTTGAACTAATGGAGGCTGAACGAAGGCTTGGCGAAGCGACGGCGACATCACTTCTTCAGAACAGACAAGGAATTATTAACCCCAAAAAAAGATATTATTATGGCAACTCTGAAAAACAATTTGATTGTACTGAAAGGGAGATTGAAAAAGGATGGCATGACTTTCTATCAACGCGGAGAGACGACGGTTCTGAGGTCGTCCACCAGCAGTCAGCCCCATCGCCGCACACACAAGCAGTTCGAGGCTCGCCAGCGGATAGCTAACTGCATGGGATTGTGGAAGGCATTGACAATGAACACAACACCTGTGCTGGCAGGGGGTAAGAGCAGCTACGGACGGTTTTGCACTTTGATGCGCAAGCTGCCTGTCACCTACATGACTAAGGACGAACGACAGAGAGGTGCCAAGCTACTGTTGCCGGGCATGCCGGTTAGCGACGGTATGTTGCCCGACATCGAGTACTGGTTGGGCGAGGTGGAAGGGCAGCCGGCTCTGCTGACATCGTTGCGCCTGAAAGAGAGAGCACGGTCGATGGCCGCCGCGCTATATGGCCGTGGAGCCGAGCTGAAAAGCGACGAACGGCTGTGTCTGTACCGGTTGGAACAGACGGCAAAGGTCGAAAACGGAGAATTGACGCCGCGACTGACCGTCAAAGTGGAGGTATTGGACTACGACAGCTGCCAGAATGGACAGCCGTTCAGCGACATAGAGCTGCGCAATGTGGACGGGCATTTGGCTCTGGTGGGCGACGTGCTGGGCGACGAGATGAGGGGGTGGGCGTTGGTGCGCATGGCCGGCGACAAGGCATCAAGCCAGAAGGTGGTGACCCGCTGCAACCTATATGAGCAGTACCTCACCGACGAGGCGTTCGACCGCGCAGCCCAAAGCTACGGAGGGCTTACCAAGACGGCACTACTCACTCCTAATGAGAATTGAAAATTGAGAATTGAGAATACATAGGCGCGGCAGCCTAATTCTCAATTCTCAACTCTCAATTCTCAACTGAAAGAATTCTGCTACTTGTAGAGGTAGCGCGACACGTAGTCTTCGGGGTTAATGGGGTTGAAGTCCTGTGTCGCCATGTTGGTGAAGCTGACGGTGATATGGGTGGGGTTCTTGTCGTCGAGTTTGAATGCCTCGGAAGCATACCACACGCTCACCCTGTTACCTACGATAGATTCGACTCCGACGACTACTTGGCTGGCAAGGTCAGAAGAGGTCAACTCGTAGATAGTGTTGGGCTGAATCATCTTGATTTCGCGCTTTTGGACTAGCTGGGTGCCGTCGTATTCAAAGACTGTGACATTCGCCATGTCGGTGTAAGTGTCGGTGTAGGTGATGGTGTACTCCGACTCCTTGAAACAAGAGGTGAACATCAGGCTGCAGAGAGCCACTAAAGTAAAGAGGATTTTTTTCATTGTTGTGAATTAATAATAGATGAAACTTATTGTTTATTCTCCATGAATCTTAATGAACGAATGGACTGGGGCAATGGAATTAATTAGGTCGTGATCGTACAAGTCGGGGAACTCGACAATGAACAGAAATTCCTTAACTCGCACTTTGTATTCTTTCCCATCCAAATGTATGACCTCGCGGTTGAGAGCCTCGGCAATGCCACATGCGGTGCCGCCTGTGGCAAGAATGTCGTCGAAGAAAGTCAGATAGAAGGTATCGCCTTCAGGCTTTCCGGCAGCGATGTCAGAAAGACGATAATAAACATGGTCAGCGCCATACTCTTTCATAATCTCCACATCGTGCAAGTCGCCTTCGGCATAAGGCAGCTTGCCTTTCTTTCTGATAGGGATAATATGCTCCACCAACTTCGACTGAGTGAGCAGTGGAGCGGCAAAGAGGAACCCACGTGCTTCGACGGTGACAACATTCGGGCAATGAGTATGGGCATCTATGTCGGCAATTAGTTGATTAAATGCCTCTTTGTTGGACAGAAATGGGAGTATGTCGATAAAATCGATGCCCGGCTTGGGGAAGTCGGGATAGTGATTGATGATGTCGGAGTAATTAATCATAAGGAATTATGGATTTTTCAATTTTCAACTTTCAATTTTCACTTTTATAAGGCCCAGAGGAGGAGGCCGGAGCAGATGATGATGCCAGTGATGAGGAGGTCGATGAGGCAGAAGCCCATGATGTCCTTGGCGTCGAGTTTGGCGATGGCTAGTGCGGGGATGGCCCAGAAAGGTTGGATGAGGTTGGTCCATGCGTCGCCCCAGGCAATGGCGGTGCCGGTGAGGCCGGGATCGACACCGAGGTTGGCTCCGGCGGCAAACATGATGGGGGCCTGTATCGCCCAATGTCCGCCACCCGAGGGGACGAACATGTTGAGCACCGCAGCACAGAGGAAGGTGAGCAGCGGATAGGTGACAGGGGTGGAAATGTCGATGCAGGCATTGGCGATGACGGTGCCGAAGCAGATGCCGCTGGCACCGACACCGGTGATGATGCCCATAATGCCGGCATAGAAGGGGAACTGGAGGATGATGCCTGCAGCCCCGGTAGCGGCATGGGTGAAGGCACGGACGTAGGCAAGTGGAGTGCCGTGGAGCAGCACGCCGAGGAAGAGGAAGAGCATGATGACACTGCCCAGGTCGAACGAACCGCCACGGAAGCCTAGATGGATGATGAGGTAGGCGAAGCCGATGATGGCGACAATCCACGACAGCAGACGCGATTGTTCCATGCGCTGGGCTGGTGTAGCCGGCGAGTCGCTGGTGACATTCATTTTGCTTGTCGGCTTATCTTCAGCAAGGAGGGCGGGGTCGACGGTGACAATGTCCTTCTTGGGGTGCATCAGGGTGTTGGTGACAACGATTGCCACGATGACTACCGCCACGATGACCAGGTTGTAGGGGTTGAGGATGGTCTGCGACACGGGCACCGGCTCGGTGAGGATGCCGTTGGTGGCCTTGGTCAGTGCCTCGCCAGGGGTGGCCATGGTGAGAGGGATGGAGCCCGAAAGACCCGCATGCCACACCACGAAACCGCTATAGGCGGAGGCTATGAGCAGACGATAGTCGACATTAGGGAGTTTACGCGCTATCTCCTTGGCAAAGATAACACCGACGATGAGGCCGAAACCCCAGTTGAGCCAACAGGCGATGGCAGCGACAGCCGTTACCAAGGCAATGGCAGCGGCAGGGGTCTTGGGAATAGAGGCCAAGGCGCTGATGCCTTTTTTAACGATAGGAGCCGAAGCAAGGGTGGAGCCACAGACAAGCACCAACGCCATCTGCATAGCAAAGGCAAGGAGGTTCCACACTCCCCCACCCCAGTGTTCGACGACCTCAATGGGGGTTTGGTGGCAGATGGGCATAGCGAGGCATGCCGCCACAAGGGTGAGGATGATGGCGAAGATAAACGGCTCAGGTAGCCACCGCTGGACTAGTTTGACACAGAACTTGATCAATTGAAAAGTGAAGATTGAAAAGTGAAACTATTTTAGCAGGTTGAGTATCTTATCGTAGAAGTCGGTGTTCTGTTGAATGACGGAGAACTGCTCGGCGCCAGGGCCGTAGGCGAAGACGGGAACCATGACACCCGTGTGGCTGCCCGTACTCCAAGAGGGACGGCTTGTTCCAGAGGTAATGTCACCATTTTTCAGCGTAAGTCCGCCGGTCTCGTGGTCGGCAGTGACGATGACGAGGGTGTTGCCATCACGCTCGGCGAAGTCGAGCACGGCGTGGAGCATATCTTCGAAGTCGGCCATCTCGGCAGCAAGGTAGGCACTGTCATTGTTGTGGCAAGCCCAGTCAATCTGCGAGCCTTCGACCATGAGGGTGAAGCCGTTGTCGTAGAAACTGAGGGTCTCGATAGCCTTGAGGGTACCGAGGGTGAGCATACGGCCTCGCTTGGTGGCATCGGGAGCATCCTTGCCCGAGAGGAGAGCGCAGATTTTGTGTCCCTTGAAACGCATCATGTCTAGGGGAGTGTATGCCATCTCGTAGCCACGGGCCATAAGGGTGTCGATAGGGGACTTGCCATCCTTGCGGTTGGGCGTTTGGAAACTCCAAGCATCGTTGCCAATCATCACCTCGAAAGGACAAAGCGCCATCTGCATACTGATGGAGTCGAATAGTTTGCGGTAGGTTACATGAGCATAGGTAGATGCCGGAGTGGCATCGAGTACACTGCTGGTCACTACAAACCCGGCCGCCTTGCCATAGCGCTCTTTGGCGGTGATGAGGAAGGAGGGATAATCGGTGCCGTCGGGTCCTTTGGCTATGTGGTAATTATCGACCTTATGACCTGTCATAAGGGCTGAGCCACCTGCCCCAGAGTCGGTAGTGTACTTGTTGTTGGAATAGGTGCGCGAGAAACCGACATAAGGGAATCGGAGGAAGGCGCTGTTATTATCTCGCTGAGCGACAATCGAGGTATAGACTTGAGCTGTGCCCATTCCATCACCCACAATGAAAATAACGTTGCGAGGCTTGGAAGAGGATTCTTTCACCTTATCACGTTGCCCCAAAGTAATCAGAGGCAACGTGATAAGCAGAATGACAAGGAGTTTCTTCATATATTAGTTGTTGTCTTTTTCTAGTTTCTTTTCATTCTGATAAGCATCCGCCTTATTGGTAAGGCTCTTGTGGTCGGTAGGCAGGATGACGGCGGCCAAGATGCCCACGATGGCTGCCACTGCCAGACCAGAAATGGCAATGTTGCCAAACTGCAAAGCACCTCCCTCGCAGCCATAGCTGATACCGATGGCCAGGGTGATGGTGAGGGCGGTGATGATGAGGTTGCGGCTGTCAGTGAGGTCGACCTGGTTCTCGACAAGGCTACGAACGCCCACAGAGGATATCATACCATAAAGGATGAGCGACACACCACCAATAGTGGCAGTGGGCATAGCATAGATGAGTGCGGCAAACTTGGGTGAGAAGCTGAACAGGATGGCAATCACAGCAGCGATGCGGATGACTCGGGGGTCGAAAACACGGGTCAGGTTGAGCACACCAGTGTTCTCACCATAAGTGGTGTTGGCCGGAGCACCAAAGAGAGAGGCAAGAACCGTTGCGGCTCCGTCGCCACAAAGGGTGCGGTGCAGACCAGGATCTTCCAGATAATTGCGATTGCATGTGGAGCTGATAGCACACATATCGCCGATATGCTCAATCATGGTAGCCAGCGCTATGGGCATGATGGCCAGAATAGCAGTGAGGAGGAAACTCCAGTTGCCCTCTTGGAATGCATAAATGCCCGTGTCCTGCCAATGGACTGGAAGCCCCACCCATGAAGCTTGACGCAGTGCTTCCACTTTGCCTGGCTCAAGTTGACCGAAGATGGCAGCAACAACATAGGAAGTGATGACACCCAACAGAATGGGAAGAATCTTTATCATTCCCTTACCCCAGATGTTGCAAATGATGACCACGAGTATGGCTATGAGGGCAATCCACCAGTTGGTCAGGATGCTGCCAACGGCGGTGCCAGCCAAGATAAGGCCAATGCTGATGACGATAGGGCCTGTCACGACAGGAGGGAACAGACGCATCACTTTCTGAATGCCGAATGCTTTGAATGCAGCGGCAAGGACAAAATAGAGCAGTCCGGCGGCAGCGACACCCACACAGGCGTAAGGCAGGGCCTGAGCCTGGGTCATACCATACTCCGCCCCCATCGTGACCACAGTGGCGTAGCCACCAAGGAAGGCGAAACTGGAACCTAAGAAAGCGGGCACTTTCATCTTGGTGAGCCAATGGAAGAGAAGAGTTCCCAGACCAGCAAAAAGAAGCGTTGCCGACACCGAAAGACCTGTAATAGTTGGCACCAAAATGGTGGCACCGAACATTGCGAACATGTGTTGGAAACCCAATACGAGCATCCTACCTTTGCCCAGCTGCCGTGCATCGTAGACAGCCTCATTGGTACTAATATTTGCCATAACTTAAATATTATTGATTGATAAAAAGGCAATGCCGTATAGCATTGCCAAAAACGAATCATTTGGTGCCAAAAATACGGTCGCCTGCATCACCCAGACCAGGCAGGATGTAGCAGTTCTCGTTGAGACCATCATCAAGTGAAGCAGTAAAGATGTCCACCTCTGGGTGCTCCATCTGTACACGTTTCACCCCTTCAGGAGCCGCAACCAGGCACATCATGCGAATATTGCTGTAGCCGTCCTGCTTGAGCCGACGGATAGCATCGCACGCACTTCCGCCTGTGGCAAGCATGGGGTCGGTGAGGATGACCATGCGATCCTTGCCTTCAGGCATCTTGTAGTAATAGAACACCGGCTCGTGGGTAGTCTCGTCACGATACATGCCGATATGGCCGACCTTAGCTGCAGGTATGAGCGTGAGGAGGCCTTCGACCATGCCTAAGCCGGCGCGAAGGATGGGAACCACCACCACCTTCTTGCCAGAGAGTTCGTGAGCCACCATCTTCTGCATTGGCGTCTCAATCTCAACATTCCTCAGGGGAAAATCACGAGTGATTTCGTAGCCCATCAGCATACCTATTTCTTTCAACAATTCACGAAACTCGCGAGTGCCAGTCTCTTTCTTGCGCATGATAGTCAGCTTGTGCTGCACCATGGGATGATTGATGATGTGTAAAGCCATGATATTGTAGTTTAGTTTATTGCAATAACATACAAAGACCTATATTATAAAAAAGGACTTTGCAAAATTACGGCATTTAGTGTTCTTATACAAATTTTTAACATTTGACTTTTCAACACTTGTTAATAACCAACCTCTGAAGAATTGACTATCAGAGGCATTAATTCCTTCTCAAAAAGGTCGCGTCGTATGATACGGTAGTGAGGCTGGTATGTTTCGTTGAAATGCCTACTGTGGTGTACCATAGTTTCGCCTCGGTCAAGCCATGCCTGCAGGGTAGCGGCATCGGCGTCGAAGTTCTTGGGGAGGGGTGTAATGGTGCCGAGCGTCTTCTGCAATCTGTCCCACTGTCCTTTCCAATCGTAGAGCGGCATCTTCTTCTTGACATTTGCACTCTGAATCAGAAGTTTAACGAAGAGATCTTGCGGCACACGGCCATCCTTTATCACTCGCAGATTTACTCGGACGTAATTGCCTTCGACACCTGTGTATTCGAAGTCGGGGAAGCGCGTGTCAGCCAAATCCACCTGCTCCATCTCTTGGATGATATACTGTGCACAGGTGACGGAATCTTTGATGATATGCCCGGGACCGTAGACATCTTGGAAACAGGACTTGTAAACATCCTGCAGGTGTGCCTCTGGGTATTTCCGCATATAGTCGCCCAGCACCTCGGCTGCACGGTTGGGCACAGCATATTCGCCTCGGTCTATCTTGCGGAGAATCATGTTGGCCCAGTCGCCGTGGTGTGGCAGGGTTATCTTGTGGACAACCCACGAGTGACGGTTCCAGTCGTTTTCAAATTGGGCAAGGTGTGCCTTAAACGCCTCCTCGTCAAACTTCTTGTCTACATGATTCGTAAAGTCAGCTATAACATCATTGAAAAACATCTCCCACCGTTGGTAGTAATAATGTATCAGCAGGCCGCTCCACATGCGGTTGGCATAGTCGTTCAGCACGGGGCCGCCCCAGATGGTAAGCAACGTGCGAGCCTGCGTTTCGTAATACTGCTGTTCTTCGTCCGTCTTCCCCCAAAGGCGGGCATCCTGCGTCCACGTCCAGAACGAAAGTGGCTCCACCTGCTGCAACAAACGGTCGGCATCCTGAATCATGTCTAGTGCAATGCTCTTGTCGCGTTGCATCCTCTCAATGTCGCCCACCTGATATGCATATGTGAAGTCGTCGCGCACCTCCATAAAGTGGTTGCCCAGCCACTGGGAGAGGAGGTTGGCGATGTCGTATTGGTAGCTGGCACGTTTAGAGGGGTGTTTGAGTAGCAGCCGTATCGCCTTCAACAATTGGTCGTTGTTGTAGGAAAAGTAAGGCTTGGTGTAGTAGGTACCATGGCCCGAGAGCGAGGGGCGCGCAACCATTTGTGTGCCTAAGCCGTAGAAAGACCAGTCCTTGTAGACCGAATCGATGAGAAGCTGCCATGCGGCACGACTATCAGGGTTGGCCTCGCCATAGCGGAGGTCTGCCCAACGGCGGGTAAACGCCCCTACCCTATCGCCTTGTGGGGTCAGATTCCACGGGTGCTCCAACAAGAACCCGAATATCTGGGGGCTGTTGTCGAAACTCTCTAATGTAGAGCCTATACCCACCATATTGCCCGCCTGCTGCTGCATAGCGTTGGCGAGTTTGCAATCTAACTCATGCAGGTTGCCCACCAGCATCGTGTTGCCGCCGAAGTTGCCCAAGTAGCACCAGATATAGGGCTGACCAAAGAAACCGTCCGTCTCGCGCCACACCTCAGTCTTCTCGCAGAAATAGTCGAGGAGCACCATCTTCCCCTGCGGTACGGCTGTGAGATAGGCACGCAGCCGTTCGGGAGTCCATTGGCGGCGTTTGTAATAAAACACCCAGCTCATCTGCAGCCATTGTGCCTCGGGGTCTACTTGCTGCAGCGAGGCGTAGATGTTGCTCGACACGCCTGCCAAATAGTCAGGCTCCCAACTGGGAGGGTCCATCTCGTTGAAAGGGTCAACACCGTAGATATGGTTAGTACCGTAGAGAGCGGTTTGTTTCACAAGGTATTTGCGTTGGATGACGGCAAACAGGCTGTCAGTGGAGTTCATAAAATAGGTAGGTTCAAAACCGCACCAGCTGCTGAGCCGTTTGATGTCGGATTGGGGATTGCGCTCGGCAATCTGGCGTGGCACATGCCCAGCAAAGGCTGGCAGCACGGGTGTCATGTTCAGCTCGCGTTCGCGTGCCATTATTTTCTTCTGCAGTTCCTTCTGATCGTCAATCCAGCCCTGTGGCAGAGGACCACCAAAACTGTCGAGGTTGGCCATGCGGTGCCAAGGGAGGTGTGCGGGACCGCTGAAGTAGGCGCGTATCTCGTCGTCTGTCATTCCCATCTCGCGCCATACCTCCTGCCACACGGCCTCCTGTCCCGTGAGAGCTAACGGCATATTCACTCCATTGAGCGCCATCCAATCAATGAAACGCTCCCACTGCCACCAATTCCACCATACCATGGTGTAGCCGTAGGTGCAGTAGTTGAGGAAGAATCGGGTTGACACCGCGCATTTGCGCACTATGGGTTCATCCACATTGGGCAGCCGACTAGGCAGCTCTACGGGCTGGCTAGCATACCACGACACGTGGGTCTTGGCATACTCCTTGAGGTAGTAGTTCAGTCCCATCGCCATCGAGTTATCGTTATTGCCTCCGATGCGAATCTTGTTGCCATGCTGCTCGAGAGTGAACAAATCAACGTCGGACGGGCGTTGGACAAACTCGAATTGGTCAGCCTTGGCACCCAAGACACGCTCTGCCAACTGCCGTGCGGCTTGCTGGGCAGAAACTGAAGTATGAACTAAAAAATAAGAGCTAAGAATCAAGAAATACAATATCTTTTTCATGGTTCAATCTGTTTTTTTCACCACTAGAATGCTTATTTCATATAGAGCATATATAGGCAGCGCCACCAACGATAGGGTCATTGCATCGCCCGTCGGGGTAATAACTGCTGCAATGATAAGGATTACCACTACGGCATGCTTGCGGTATTTCTTCATAAAGTCAGCCTTCAACACCCCTATCTTAGCCAGTAGCCAGCAAAGTATCGGCAACTCAAATATCATCCCCATGAGGAAACAGAGCATCAGCAGCATGCTGATATAAGAGGTCAAGGCTATCTGATTTGGCACTTCGGCCGACACCTGATAGGTTCCCAAGAAGCGGAATGTCAAAGGGAATATCAAGAAATAGTTCAATGCCACGCCCATTAGGAACATCACATACCCCCCACCAACGGCACGAAGGGCATAATGCTTCTCGTGGGCATAGAGTCCTGGTGCCACAAAATGGAACAAGAGGTAGAGCAGATAGGGCGACACTAACAACAACCCCATCCATAGCGCCACTCGCATGTGAACCAAGAATTGCTGAGCCAATTCAGGGTTGAAAAGGTCAATATGGAAATCGACGTCTACGCCAGTAATTCTTGAAAAAAGGCGGTAAGTGACAAAGTCGGGATGGCTGGGAGCCATAACAATATAAAAGAGCCACTCCTTGCAGCAGAAAGCTGCCACAGCACACAGCACCACTGCCAACAATGCTTTCAGCAGGCTGCCTCTCAGCTCTTCAAGATGTCCCCAAAAGTCCAAAATAATAGAGAATTGAAAAATGAGAATTATCCAGCATTGGGGTCATTGTCAACTCTCGTTCTTCTTTTCTTCGTTCTTCTTGGATGAACCATTGCTCCCATCTGGCCGCGACGTCTCATCCAAACCGTTCATTCCGTCCTTAAAGCTCTTCACACCCTTGCCAACGCCACTCATCAGCTCAGGTATCTTCTTTCCGCCAAAAAGCAGCAATACCACCACTACGATAACAATGATTTCGGTAGTTCCAATCATCAGCATATTCATAGGTCAGTCCTTTCTATTGTTACAACAGGTTCTCAATCATGGCCAGTTTGGCGGGGATATTAATACGCTGGGGACATTCGTGGAGGCATCGTCCGCAACCGATACAGTGGTCGGCCTGACGGTCGGGTTCAACAGCATGGTTATAGCTCTTAAGGTACTCCCTACGAGCCTTACGGTAGGCGCGACGTTCAGCATCGCCAGCATCATCGTCGGGGTGGGCAAGTATATGGCCTTCGTTCACCATCTTGTTATAGTGTGCAAAGTTGCCGGGGATGTCGATACCATAGGGGCAAGGCATGCAGTATTGGCAACCCGTGCAAGGCACCAAAGGATACTCCACATATCTGTCGGCAATGGATTTCAGCATAGCTTCTTCCGCCTCGGTCAGTGGCTTGTGGGGCGACATAGTGCGCAGGTTGTCCTGCAGGTGTTCCATATAGGTCATGCCGCTCAACACTGTGAGTATGCGGGGTTGATTGCCCGCAAAGCGGAATGCCCACGATGCAACGCTCTGCTGAGGTTCATGCTTCTTCAATTCCTCTACTGCAAAATCGGGCAGGCTGGCCAGCTGCCCACCCAGCAGCGGCTCCATCACAAAGACAGGGATATCGCGTTTTGCCAATTCGCCATAAAGATATTCCGAATTGGCATCGCCACCGCCAGCCTCTTCGGCCAAATCGGAGGCATGTTGCCAGTTGATATAGTTGTGCTGAATGAGCACGTGGTCCCAATGAACCTTGTCGTGCATCGACAGCGCATGGTCGAACACCTTCACGTCACCATGATAAGAGAAACCCAGATTGCGGATAACTCCCTTCGCACGCTGTTCCAAGAGGAACTCAATCATGCCACTATCCACAAAACGACGCTGGAAGGCTTCCATTGGATCCACCTGATTGCCATCCTTGTCGCGACCAGGCAGACCTACACAATGTAGCATATAGAAGTCGAGATAGTCCACCTGCAACCGCTCCAACGACTGCTCAAACATCTCCTTGCTGCCTTTGAAGTTCCACAACGACGAGTTCTGATTCGACAGTTTGGTACTAACAAGATACTCATCGCGACGGTGACGGCTCAACGCCTTTCCCATAGCTATCTCTGAGCGAGCCTTGCAATAGCGTGGAGCAGTGTCGAACAGGTTCAACCCATGCTCTATTGCATAGTCTGTCAACTCGTTGATACGGTCTTGGTCAAGGTCGCCCTCGCTCTGGTTGCCATCCTTGCCATCCTCAAGAGAGGGCAGACGCATACAACCATAACCCAATAGGGAAACCTTCTCGCCATGAGTGCCCTGTCGGTATGTCATCTTGTCGGTCGGCACTTCGCCCAGTGTGAAACCCTCAGCACTCGTAGCATTGGGGTTCTTGCATCCCGCAGCCATCGCTGCAGTAGCCAGGGCACCTGCGCCCAAACTCTTTAAGAAATCTCGTCTATCCATATACAACATTATTATTTTATCACTATCAGTGTGGCCGGACGTGCATCGCGATATTCAATCTTGAAGCCCGTCAATTGGCTCATCATATCCTCCATCGAATCCATTCCAAGTTTTTCAGCCAGTGGGTTCGAGTTTAGGAGACAATAATCATGTGGCACTATCGTCGAATCGTTCACTTCCTCATATTCCGTAATCAACATATTCCCCCTCATACCAAAACTGCTCGACATAATACGATCTGCTGCCTTGGCATAGTCGTCACAACCCTCATCAAACAGCACCTCATGCCCATCGGGATACACCAGCCAAGCCTCTTTCAGCATCACCTCTGTGGTGTCGAACACCAACGGCTCGCCGGCATACTCCTCCACCAATCGCAGGTAGTCCTTCAGCAGCAGGTCATAGCGTAATTTCCCGGGCACTAAGTCGTCCACCCTGAACACCACTCGCTCCTCCAGCACCTCATCCTTAGGCAACCAGTCGGTGTAGACATACTTTTCTGCTCCGAGGACATGCGAAGCCAAATGAGAAGCTATCTGCGCCGGTTCGCCCACTATGTAGAAACTGGTCGTGGTCGAATCCAAGTCATACAACCCGTTAGCGTTGGCAATAAGGCTGCTATTATCGGCAAAAGGTCTCAACGGCTCGATGGTGAGGGTGTAGTCCTGTGCCTTCACACCGCCTTGCATTGTGTAGCAGGGCAGCGTCAGTGGGTCGTTAAGAAACAGCAGCGGAATCATTATCGCCAACGTATTGTTGAGCACATGCAGCAAAGCTGCCAGCCAGATGCTGATATTAATTGCCAGCCAGCTCAACACCAAGGCAAAGCCGAAAATATCGACTATACCTAGTACCATGCCTAAAGAAAAACCGCCGAAGCCTGATATATGGCAAAGGGCGAACGTAAGCGAGGAGATGAGGGCGCACGCCCACATCTGCACAAATCTGTCTCTCACCCCGAACCACGCCAATGCCATGGCAGCCACAAAGAGCAGTCCCCACAGGCCTATCTCACTGGTAGTGAATGCTGCCATCAGCACCAGACATACTATGGTAGTCCATTTTTTGCCCTCGCCCCATAAGCGGAACGAGAATTCTTCCAACACGGGGGCAAACACACAGAACAGCAAAAGCGACAGAACTGGTGCATAGCCAAACATCCACTTGCCCAAGCCCAAAAGCGTCTCCTGCCCAGCAGGAGCGTTGCCTGTCAATTCCATTATCCATGAAATCAACATCGAGCCTAGCCAAATAACTAGACCAATCCACAGCATCGGCAGGAACCTTTTATCGTAACGTTTGGTTTTCATGATATTTATGGTATTAAGAGTTATAACATTCGCTTCGCTTGAAGGATTAAGAGCTGAAAAGGGAAACGTGTGTTTTGTGTATCGACAACCGACTGCGGCAGCCCCTTTTCAATTTTCACCTTTCAATTTAAATCATCTCTTCTCCGCCTCAGCCTTGATTTTCTTCTTGTGGCTGTTCTTAGTCCACAAACCATACACTTCGCTCACATTGCCTGCAGTAGTGAAGGCGGGTAGCTCGTTGTCCTTGATATAGGCGAGCAATTTGCTAAACTCGTCCTTGGTAAGCAGCACCTCCAGCTCAATCGACTTCTCATTGCTATAGCCGCCAATCACCTCGTAGAGGGTGCAGCCACGGTGCAGTTCATCGATAATATAGTGGCGGATGCGGTCGTACTCCTTCGACACGATGCACACACGCTTGCGGTTGTTGAGCGAGGCGGTGAAATAGTCCACCACCAAACCGTTAATCCATGTACCGATAAGACCGATAACCACCATGCGGAAATCGTTGATGAAGAAAGCCGTGCAGCAGATGACGGCACCCGCAATGCTTACCGACGTGCCGATGTCGAAGTGCAGATACTTGTTCACAATCTTGGCCAAAATATCCAGTCCGCCCGTAGAGGCATTGATACTAAACATCAGAGCCTGTGCAGCACTCAACAACAGCACGAAGCAGCAGAGATCCAGCCACGGATCGCCCATGACGGACATGGAACCTGTGGTAAGATTCTCATTGGCGATATTCTGCCAGGGAAGAATAGCGTCCCACACATCGGTCAGCGGACCGAGTATCATGGCGGTGTATACCGTCTTGGCTCCAAACTCATGGCCTATCAGCACCCATGCCAATATCAGAAGTATAGCATTGATGGTCATAATGATGACCGACAGCCCAATGTGGATGCCTGCTGCCTCGAATATATTGTTCAGCACAATCGACAAACCCGATATCGTACCAATAATCAGTTTGCTAGGCACCAAGAAGTAGTATACCGCCGCAGCAGTTACAAACATGCCGAGGGTCATAATGACCAGCTCTTTCCAAAATTTAAACGTTTTTACCACGCTCAGCGTATCCAAAAACTTGCTCATAGTAATTGTAGTTGATAATTGAAGTTAAAATGTAAATTGATTGATTATTAAAATTCTAAATTATTAAACCTTAACGTGTACCTCACGACCTTCCACATAGATTGCTGAGAAGGGACGCACGGGGCAGTAATGTTCGCATGCGCCACAACCGATACAACGTTGCTCGTTGACAGTCACCACACTGTGACCAGTGCTGGCATCGCTCACCAGACTGATGGCCGCCGTCGGGCAATGGCGCGAACAGGCATTGCATTCCACTCCCTGCGCCAACAGGCAGTTGTGCGGCACCGTCACGGCATAACCAATAGAGATGGCACTCCGCATAGCCAAGTCAATCGGTTGGATAGCACCTGCGGGACACACCTCGCTGCACCGTGTACAGTCAAAATGGCAATATCCCTTATCAAAAGCCATCTCAGGCTGCAACAACGTCTGCAAACCTTTCGACGGACGCAACACCTTGCTCGGGCATTCGCTCACACACAACTGACAGCCCGTGCATCGGCTGCTAAAATTCTTCAAACTCTTAGACCCCGCAGGTTTCAGTGGCACCTTGCGGTCTGGCAACTGCTTGTCTTCCAAGATAGCCAGTCCGCCGTCGACTTTCTTCTCCTGCGCCTCCAATGCCATGGCAGCACCCACAGCGGCAGTGGTAACCACAAACTTACGGCGCGAGCCGTCCACCTGCTCATCCGACTTACGCTTAGCCGATTTACAAGTGGTATAACTTATCGCCTTCTGGTGGCAGTTCTCCAGACAGTCCATGCATGCCACACAGCGCGAATAGTCAATCGTATGCGTCTCGGGATTAATACACATGGCCTTGCAATTGCGGGCACACTTCTTACACCCGTTACATTTGCTCTCATCAATCACAGGTTTCAACCAAGAGAAGCAAGCAAAGAAACCCAACACCGTACCCACCGGGCAGATGCTGTTGCACCACAAACGTCCCCAAATGAACGAAAGCACCGCAATCACCACAAAGGTTATCACTGCCACCCAGAAGGTGACGTTGACGCCCTGCCAGTGAAACACTACATTCGCCATGCGTCCAAATGCGCTATAAGGTGCGACCAAAAGGGCTATACCATTGATGCCAAACACCATCAGCAGCACAAACGCCACAAGAGCCACCAGACGTAGCACCGTGAGTCCCTTGTGATACTGGAAACGGTTCTTCTTCCGCTTGCTGCCCAGCCAGTTGAACGCATCCTGCATCACTCCCATAGGGCATATCACCGAGCAATACACACGCCCCAGCAGAAGAGTAAGCAGCAGCAGTGCGACAACGACTACTACATTCAATGCCAGCACAGCAGGCAGAAACTGAATCTTAGCCAACCAACCCAAGGCATGATGCAACTCACCCCCTTGGTCGGCAAACAAGGCAATGATGCCTGCAAACACCAGGCACGCCAACACTATACGTATCTTCTTCAACATATCTAATCGACTTAATCAATGACACTTTCTGTAGACTTCACCTCTGGATTCGATGCCAAGCCCAACTGCTCATCCATCTTTTTCTCAGCCTCTGCGGCACGTGCCTCGGCCTTGGCAACCGCCTTCTGCGAGCGCGATTCTTTCCATGTATGCCACAACTGGACGCAATGCACAAAGATTGTCGACACACCCAACAACAACAGAATGATGCGGGCAGTGACGAAAGTTACATTCCCTTCGGGGTGCAGGTTGATGGCAAAAAGCACCAGAAAAACACAACCCACTAAATTAACCAATCGTATTCTGGATTCTCCCCGTAACACAAAAGAAGCCAGAAGGATGACTGCGGCTAGTACGCCAAATGCTGTGACACTCATACTCTTTATTACTATTATTTGAAAATGCAAAATTACAAAAAAAAAACCACATATTGAAAAAAAGAAAAAGCCTCATCCCAATTCCTACTCATTTATCCCAAATCGGTCATTAGGGTTTATGGCAGATTAGCATTTGTTTCGAGCAGATTGGTCCCGTCGCTGTCTCGCCGTAGCCCGCTACGGCGAGACAGCGACGGGGACAAGATGCCAAAAGAAATGCTGATATGGCATAAACAGACACAAAAA